>Ga0114962_10001492_pt1 | contig 20164 bp, 19 predicted proteins | sample C_130820_MF_Meta_FD_87017 | JGI IMG/M metagenome (GOLD analysis project Ga0114962, IMG submission 87017) | Freshwater microbial communities from Lake Croche, Canada to study carbon cycling - C_130820_MF_MetaG | ecosystem: Environmental > Aquatic > Freshwater > Lake | place: Lake Croche, Canada... | reverse complement strand
GCAAAAGCCACGATACCCCCGGGGTGGTCAATCAGCCGCGGGATTACGGCCGCATCGCCGAGGCGGCGCGCGTCGCTCGTGATGGCGCGCTGCATGCCGATGCGGAGCGGTTGGCGGCAGGGATGTCACTCTATCATCAAACACAGTTGGATGAAGGGATGGAGGCGTTGCCGGTGATCGCCGGGGCGCTGGCCCACAAATACTGCGGGGGCGGTTACGGCGGTTACGCGCTCTATCTGTTTGGTGAGCCGCGGCAACGGGCGGAGGCGCTGGCCGCCAACCCCATGCTGCGCGCCGTGGAACCGTTCTGCCGGGTGTGAAAAAGATAGAAGAGGAGAAGACAGAAGACAGAAGACTGGAACAAGAGGTGCCATGCGCCGCCCAAGGGCTCTGCTCTTGTCTTGCAGCGCAGCGGTCTTCTGTCTTGGAGCGAAGCGGTCTTATGTCTTATGGCGCATTCCCGTTATGATACACATCCCAGTCATTGGCTTGCCGATCGCCGCGACCGACTATGCGGGGGCGGTGGCGTGGGTGCTGGAGCGGGCGCTGGCCGGGACAGGCGTTTACGCGGTGGAAGCGGCTAACACCCATGTGGCGGCACTGGCGCGCAGCGACCGGGCATTTGGCCAGGCCATGGAGCGCTTCGACCTCATCTGCCCCGATGGCATGCCCTTGGTATGGGCGGTGAACTCGCGGTTGAGCCGGGAGTCAAAACTAACGGATCGGGTATACGGTCCGACTTTGATGCTGGAAACCCTCAAGGCCAGCGCCGGGGTGGGGGAGTTGCGGCATTTCTTGCTAGGCGGAAAAGCCAGCACGCTGACCAAGCTAAGGGACGAGTTTGCGGGGCGATATCCCGGAGTGATCATTGCCGGCACGCATGCGCCGCCCTTTGGCGAATGGCCAGCGGACGAGTTTGCGCGTATCTGTGACAAGATCCGCGAGTCCGGTGCCAATCTCATCTGGGTTGGCCTGGGGTGTCCGCGCCAGGAGTATTGGATTGCCGCGCACAAGGACCGCTTGCCGGCCGGGGTTTATTTTGGGATAGGGGCGGCTTTCGCATTTCACGCCGGGGAGGTGCGCCAGGCCCCGGTGCCCATCCAACGCTTGGGGTTCGAATGGCTGTATCGGCTGTGCATGGAACCTCGGCGCCTGCTGCGCCGCTACCTGGTTTTTAATTCGCTGTTTGTTTTCCATATGTTGCGCGACAGACTCACTCAATAAGCAGATTACCTAATGCCCAATCGACCTATCAAAACCATCTGTTGTCTCGGGGCCGGCTATGTCGGCGGGCCGACCATGGCACTCATCGCCGCGAAATGCCCGCACATTCAGGTGCATGTGGCAGACTTCAATACCCAGCGCATAGCGGCGTGGAACTCCGCCACCTTGCCGATTTACGAACCCGGTCTCGACGCAGTCGTCGCCTCTGCCCGTGGCCGCAACCTCCATTTCACCACCGACATCCGCGCGGCCATCGCCGCGGCCGATTTGGTCTTCGTGTCGGTCGGCACTCCCACCAAGACCTACGGCATTGGCAGCGGTCGGGCGGCGGATCTGCGCTACGTCGAGGCGGCGGCCCGGTTGATCGCGGAAGTTTCTGAGGGGCACAAAATCATCGTGGAGAAGAGCACCATTCCGGTGCGCACGGCCAGCGCGATCAAGACCATCTTGGAGGCGAACACCACGTCTAACGCCACCTTTGAAGTGCTCTCCAATCCGGAGTTTCTCGCTGAAGGCACGGCCGTCGAGGACCTCGAATGCCCTGACCGCATTCTCATCGGTGGGGAAAATACTCCGTCCGGCAAGGCGGCGATTGATGCCTTGGTGGCGGTTTACGCCAACTGGGTGCCGCGTGAACGCATCCTCACCTCTAACCTGTGGTCCTCGGAGTTGTCCAAACTCGTCGCCAATGCCTTTCTGGCCCAGCGCATTTCATCTATCAACTCGATCGCCGCGCTGTGTGAGAAGACCGGTGCGGATGTGCAGGAGGTGGCGCACGCCATCGGCATGGATTCGCGCATCGGCCCCAAGTTCCTCAAAGCGTCGGTCGGGTTTGGGGGGTCCTGTTTTCAAAAAGACCTGCTCAACTTGGTGTATCTGAGCGAATCGTTCGGGTTGCCGGAGGTCGCCCAATACTGGGATCAGGTGCTGCGGATCAACGATTGGCAGAAGTCGCGCTTCGTCGGGGAAATTGTCCGCACCTTGTTCAATACGCTCAATGGCAAGCGCATCGGTATTCTGGGTTTCGCCTTCAAGAAAGATACCAACGACACCCGCGAGAGCCCCGCCATCCGCGTCTGCCGCGACCTGCTGCATGAACGCGCCCACCTCGCTATCTATGACCCGAAGGTCGATGCCGCCACTATCTATCAAAACTTGCTGGACGATGGCGTGACCCAAGACGTTCTGGACTCGCAGGTGGAAATTTGCAGTGATCCTTACGCGGTTGCAGACAAGTCTCATGCGCTTGTCGCTCTAACGGAGTGGGACGAGTTCCGAACGTTGGATTTGGGGCGCATTCATCAGCAGATGCTCAAGCCCGCCTGTGTTTTTGATGGGCGGGACATTTTGCCTGCGGCCGACCTCAGAAGCCAAGGCTTCAAGGTGTTTTCCATCGGCAATGGCGCGTGAGATGGCTTGGAGCGGCGCTCTGTGAGCGCCGATGCCAATGCGATGGCGCTTGCCAAATAGGCGGCTCATGGGCAGCGGCGGTTATAGACACGCCGCTAGAATTCGGCTGATTTCCGACTTTTTTTTGACTCTCCCCTCCACAGCGCCCCCTTATGCATATCCATCCTGAATTCCACCGGTTTCTCAATCGCCATGACAAGCAGGTACAGCTAGGCCAGCGCGGTCTAGTGGTTTGGCTCTGCGGGCTCTCCGGCTCCGGCAAGTCGACCATCGCCAATGCCGCCGAGCGTGTCTTGCATGAGCAGGGGCGGGTCACCGTCATTCTGGATGGCGACAATCTGCGCAGCGGCTTGAACGCGGACCTTGGTTTCAATGACGAGGCTCGCCTGGAGAACGTTCGCCGGATTGCGGAGGTGGCCAAGGTTTTCGTTTCACAAGGGATCATTACCTTTGTTTCGGCCATCACCCCGCGCGGCGAACTCCGCGACCTCGTGCGCGGGATCCTCGGCGAGGAGGATTTGTTCGAGGTCTATGTCGAGGCCAGCTACACCACTTGTGAACAACGCGACGTCAAAGGCCTCTACGCCAAGGCCGCCCGCGGTGAAATCGCCCATTTCACCGGCAAGGATGGCTCGTTTGAGCCTCCGCAACATCCCGCTCTCGTCCTCAACACCGAAACCTCCTCAATCGAGGATGCCGCTTTCGAGCTGATCGAAGCCATCAGTGGCCGCATAATTCTCGATAAGTCTTTGTAACTTACTGGAAACAAAGATACAATACAAAATAGCCGTATTAACTAATAATTCGTTGACCTAAAGTGGCTGGAGCCCTAGAATGGGCCGTGTCGCGGTGGTTTTACTGCGCGAATTTCCGCCAGTTTTGTTTTTAGAATCATGCCCAATTACCAATTCAGTCACCTCGATCAGCTTGAAGCTGAGGCGATCTTCGTACTGCGGGAAACCGCCGCCCAGTTTGAAAACCCCGCGCTATTGTTTTCGGGAGGCAAGGATTCCATTGTGATGGCGTGGCTGGCCCGCAAGGCGTTCTGGCCGGCCCGCATGCCCTTTCCGCTCGTCCACGTCGATACCGGTCACAATTTTCCCGAGACCATGGCCTATCGGGATGAGTTCGTCAGTCTCACGGCGGCGCGGCTCGTCGTCGGCTCGGTGCAGGAGTCCATCGACAGCGGGCGCGCGGTGGAAGAGAAGGGCGCGGCGGCCTCACGCAATAAATTGCAAACCATCACCTTGCTCGACACCATCGAGCAAAATCAATATGACGCCTGCCTGGGTGGTGGCCGCCGCGATGAGGAGAAAGCCCGCGCCAAAGAGCGGTTTTTTTCACACCGGGATGATTTTGGCCAGTGGGACCCCAAGAACCAGCGCCCGGAGCTCTGGAACCTGTTCAACGGCCGCAAAAACCCCGGCGAACATTTCCGGATTTTCCCGCTTTCCAATTTTACCGAGATGGACGTGTGGATGTACCTTAAGCGCGAGAAAATCCCGCTGCCATCGATCTATTTCGCTCACGAACGCGAGGTGTTTGAGCGCAACGGCATGTTGCTCGCCGTCACCGAATTCCTCAAACCTCAGAGCCACGAAACGGTTAGCTCCCGGGTCGTGCGTTTCCGTACCATCGGCGACGCCACCTGCACCGGCGCGGTCGAATCCACCGCCGCCACCCTCGACGCGGTCATCGCGGAAGTGGCGGCCGCGCGCCAAACCGAACGCGGCACCCGCTCCGACGACAAACGCTCCGAAACCGCGATGGAAGACCGCAAGAAGGAGGGCTATTTCTGACTGGGTGTCAGGAGCTTGCTGCCAAGCGGACGAGTTTCAACGCTAACTAGGATTTTGCTCATGGACCTGCCATCTCCCCTCCAGATCGCGGCTTGGAAAAGGATGTCTCTTGCTGAAAAGTACCAGCTCCTCGCCGCAACTGTGCGCAACGCACGGGAACTCAAACGCACGGGTCTGCGCCTGCGTTTCCCGCAAGACTCGCCAGCTCAGATAGAAACCAAACTAGCCCGCGTCTGGCTGCATGCAAGACCCTGACCTCATCGCAATCTTTGTGGCCCCACTCGAGGCCGCTGGTGTTCCTTACCTCGTGTCAGGAGCCGTCGCCACTGCTATCTACGGGGAACCCCGCAATACGCTCGATATCGATCTAGCAGTTTTCCCGGCTCCCTCGCAAATCGAAATTTTCCCGCAGTTGTTTCCTGAAGCGGATTTCTATTTGCCTCCCACCGATGTCATCGCCGTTGAATGCCGCCGCACCTCTCGCGGCCACTTCAACATCATTCATCACGCCACTGGACTCAAAGCCGATATCTACCCATCACAAAACCACCCTTATCTCCAGTGGGCCATGCAACACCAGCAACGCGTGGAAACCCCGGCCGGCCAAATATCCCTAGCCCCTCCCGAATACGTCATCCTGCACAAACTCGAGTTTTTCCGTGAAGGCGCTCATCAAAAGCACTTGCGGGACATCGCCGGGGTGATCAACCAAACTCCATTGGACCTTGCCCTTCTCGCCACCGCCACCGCCACGCTCCGCCTAGAACAGGAGTGGCAAGCTGCCATCGCTCTTGCGGCATCTTGATCTCCAATTCCCAACTCTCAACTTTCAGCTTTTCCCCCATGGACCTATTAAGATTCACCACTGCCGGTTCCGTCGATGACGGCAAATCCACCCTCATCGGCCGCTTGCTTTACGATTCAAAATCCATTTTCGAGGACCAACTCGAAGCGATGGAGGAATCATCGCGCCGCCGCGGCGACGGCAACGTCAATCTCGCCCTGCTCACCGACGGGCTCAAGGCCGAGCGCGAACAAGGTATCACCATCGACGTGGCCTATCGCTATTTTGCCACGCCCAAACGCAAGTTCATCATCGCCGATACGCCGGGCCACATTCAATACACCCGCAATATGGTCACCGGTGCCTCCACCGCCAATCTGGCCATCATCCTCATCGACGCCCGCAAAGGTGTCATCGAGCAAACCAAACGCCATAGCTTTGTGGCCAACTTGTTGCGCATCCAGCACCTGGTCGTCGCCGTCAACAAGATGGATCTGGTCGACTTCAGCGAGAACGTTTACAAGCAAATCGTCGAGGATTTCCGCGAGTTTGTGTCGCGCCTCGACAATATCGTCGAAATTACCTTCATCCCGATTTCCGCCCTCAATGGCGACAACATCGTCGATAAATCCACCAACATGCCCTGGCATGCCGGCCCCACCTTGCTCTATCACTTGGAGAACGTCTACGTCGCAGGTGAGGAAAATCACGTCGAAGCACGCTTCCCCATCCAATGGGTGGTGCGCCCGATGAATGACGAGTGGCACGACTTCCGAGGCTATGCCGGCCGTGTCGCAGGCGGCGTCTTCAAGCCTGGCGACGCCGTCACCGTCCTGCCTTCAGGTTTTTCCTCGCGCATCAAGGCCATCCACAGTCCCAATGGCGAACTCTCCGAAGCTTTCGCCCCCCAATCCGTTTGCCTCACTCTAACCGACGAAATTGATATCTCCCGCGGCGATATGTTGGTCAAGGCTAACAATCCACCGCAGGTCGGCCAGGACATTGAGGCGATGGTGTGCTGGTTTTCAGCCCGCCCGATGCCGCCGCAGGCCAAGCTCATCCTCCGCCACACCACCCAGGAAACCAAGGCCGTGGTCCAACACGTTAGGTATCACGTCGATATCAACACCCTGCATAAAATCGAGGACGTCGATGGCTTTGCCATGAACGACATCGGCCGCATCAGTCTGCGCGCCGCCGTCCCCTTGTTCTACGATTCTTACAGCCGCAACCGCCAGACCGGCTCGTTCATCCTAGTCGACCCCGCCACCAACGAAACCGTCGCCGCCGGCATGATCGTCTGAGCCGCGTGATAAGGAGCCACGACCTTATTATCGTGTCTTCGATGCGTGATAAGGAGCCACGACCTTAGTGTCGTGTCTTCGCCAATGCGTGATAAGGAGCCACGACCTTAGTGTCGTGTCTTCGCCAATGGGGGATAAGGAGCCACGACCTTAGTGTCGTGTCTTCGCCAATGGGGGATAGGGTTGGAATGAACCACGGATGCCTCGGATGCCACGGCTGAAAAATTCGTGGTGGGATGGGTTCGGGGCATCCCGGGTTGCGCGGGTCGAGGACCACCACAGATGAAGAGGATTTCACGGATTACACAGATTGAAGAAATTCCTCATGTGCGACCCTGCTCCGTCCACCTCAACTCGAAACCTCCAGCTCCCCCAAACCCTCCTCTTCCTTTTCATCCGGGTAATCTGTGTGATCCGTGTAATCTGTGGTTCTCTCTGCCCCGCATGATCCCGGTGTCCCGATCCACCCCAAGTCTTCCTTCAGGTTTCAGTGGCCATCAGTGGCCATCAGTGGCCATCAGTGGTGAAATTCGTCCCAAGTTATCCCAAAAATATTTTCAACTCGACCCGCCTGTCACCACGCGTGTCCGGCTATATTCACCCGGTTGTTCAATTTTAATTGAACAACCGGTTTTTTATGCCACCTTGGCCCGGCAGTTGTCCGCTTTGACGGCGCTAACCCATTTTTTTCCGAGCCGGGCTACAGGTTTTCCGCCAGGGATGGCGCAAGCGACCACGGGCGGCAGCGTCTCAGGCGCTCAACACAGACACTATGTCACCGATTGCGCCATTGCCCAAACTCACGCCGAGCCAGAAACTGCGAATTGCTTCGCGGCTCTACGCCACTGCGCGCAAGGTCAAACTTGCCGGGCTTCGCCACCGGCACAAGGACTGGCCGGAAGAACGGTTGCTGCGCGAGTTGAACCTCAGGTTTTTCCTCCTGCATGATTGAGTTGCTCGACGTGTTCATCGACCCGCTGGAACGGCACGGCTTTCATTATCTGGTCACCGGTTCGATTGGGGCCATGGCCTATGGCGAACCGAGACTGACCAACGATATTGATCTGATCCTTGAAATTCAAAGCGAGGAAGTCGCATCTCTAATCAGAGCATTCCCGGAATCAGACTTTTACCTTCCACCGTTTGATGTGATTCAATCCGAGCGGGTTCGCATGCAGCGCGGACATTTCAACATCATTCATTTGGAGACCATGCTGAAGGCCGATGTCTATCTGGCCGGGGCTGACCCACTCCACCGCTGGGCTTTTCAGCACGTCGTGCACATGGAGATTGAAGGCAGGCAGATAGCCTTTGCACCCTCCGAATATATCATCTTGAGGAAACTTGAATTTTTCGAGGAGGGCGGTTCCGAAAAGCATCTGCGCGACATTGCCGCAATGATGCAGGAATCCGGCCCGGAAATTGATGCCGTCTTTCTTGCTCAAGAGGTGCTTGAGCGGGGGCTCTCCGCCGCATGGCAACGAGCCACCAAACTCTGATTTTGAGTGTTTGTTGACGGGTTGCCTAAATCTCTAGCTTTGTCCTTTTATGTCCAATACAGCCAATCCCACCCCCATCCTCCCACCCTCCTCTGTCATCGGCGTCGTCGGGCTCGGCTACGTCGGCTTGCCGCTCGTGCTGGCCTACGCCGAGAAGGGGTTTTCGGTGATCGGCTTTGATATCGACGACTCGAAAATCGTGCACCTGCACGCCGGGACGAGTTATATCAAACACATCCCAAGCGAGTTGGTAGGCGCGGCACGGGCGTCGGGCAAGCTCGATGCCACCAGCGATTTTGCCCGCATCAAGGACTGCGACGCGATCATTCTGTGCGTGCCCACGCCGCTGGACGAGCACCTCGAACCCGACCTAAGTTTCGTCACCGACACCCTTGATGCGGTGGTGCCCCACCTGCGGGCCGGGCAAGTCCTCAGCCTGGAAAGCACCACCTATCCGGGCACCACGGAGGAGGAAGTCGTCACCCGCGTTGAAGCGGCGGGCTTCACGGTGGGCGAGGGCGTTTTCGTTGTGTACTCACCGGAGCGCGAAGATCCCGGCAATCCGCGTTTCGCCGCCACCAATATTCCCAAAGTGGTCGGCGGCCACACTCCGGCTTGTCTGGCGGCGGGATGCGCTCTCTATGGCGCCGCCTTCGACCAGGTGGTGCCGGTCTCTTCCACCCAAGTCGCGGAACTCTCCAAGCTCCTCGAAAACATCTATCGTTCAGTCAATATCGGCCTCATCAATGAATTGAAAATTGCCGCCGACCGCATGGGCATCGATATTTGGGAGGTCATCCGCGCCGCCTCTACCAAGCCATTTGGCTTCACTCCGTTCTATCCGGGGCCGGGCCTTGGCGGCCATTGCATCCCCATCGATCCGTTCTATCTAACGTGGAAAGCCCGCGAGTTCGGCGTGCACACCCGCTTCATCGAACTGGCCGGCCAGATCAACCGTGGCATGCCAGAATATGTCGTGCGCCGCGCCATGGAAGCCCTCAACTCCCATGGCAAGGCCGTCAACGGCAGTCGTGTCCTGCTGCTGGGCCTGGCCTACAAGGCGAACGTCGATGACATGCGCGAGTCACCCACCTTCAATCTAATGGATCTCATCAGCGAGCTGGGGGCCGAGGTCACCTATCATGATCCGCATGTCCTGGTGGTGGGTCCCACCCGCGAGCATCAGAATTGGGCAGGCACCCGCTCGGTGCCGCTCACTGCAGAAACCTTGGCTGCCTCCGATTGTGTCGTCATCGCCACCCATCATGCGGCTTTTGACCTACAACTGCTAGCCGACCACGCCTCGCTCATCATTGATACCCGCAACGCCATGGCCAGCGTGACCACCCGTCCCGGCCAAGTGGTGAAGGCCTGAGCCTGCTTTGGTTGCATTTTCAGTTCGAATGCGCAGTCCTGTCCAAAATTGAAAAGCTTGAAATGCTCATGGCGGCGCTAGGTCGCCGGGTTAAGAGTTCCGGGCGAATCTATCTTACTGGTGGCGCGACGGCTCTCCTTCACGGGTGGCGACCGATGACGGTGGATGTTATTTGAAAGCCGACCCTGAACCCGCTGGTTTCTTCGAGGCCATCGCGGTGCTCAAGGACGAGCTTGAGGTGAATATCGAACTGGCCAGTCCTGATGCCTTCATTCCAGCGCTTCCTAACTGGCGAGAGCAAAGTCTGTTCATCGCTCGTCATGGCTTGCTCGACTTTTACCACTACGATCCCTACAGCCAGGCACTCTCCAAACTTGAAAGAGGTCATACCCGCGATCTGACGGATGTGGCCGCCATGCTTCAATCCGGTCTGATCCGGCGTGACCTTCTCTTTCAGCAATTCCTGCAGATCGGACCGCTGCTGATACGCTACCCTGCTCTTGATCCCAAGTCATTCCGGACGGCCGTCGTGGAATTCTGCCAGGGCACTGCCGAGGAATCAGCGAACACGCAATCATGAACAGAGATCCATCGGAATTGCTCATGGGATTGCCAGGTGCGGAGCGCATCCTCGATGGCTTGGATGATTTTCACCAGGGCCGTCACTCCATTCCTGCCTGCTTGGTTCGCATCGCCACGCCTCGTTTGGTCCGGGCGGGCCTCATGCCAGCCTCCATTCGCCGCGACGACGGCGCGGAACTCGATCTCTATCAGATGCTGGCCGCCGAGGGCACCCGCGCCCATAGCTGCTACAACGCTTTGCTGCGCGAACTCATCAGCTTTGAGCACGCCCTCGACCACCGCCTGTCAAAAACCCAACCTGGTTTGCCGGTAATAAAACCAAATCTGCCGGCAAACTCGCATCCGTCATCATGCTAAATTCATTGTCCCTCAAGGCCCGTTGGTGTTTGGCTCTCACGTTCGTCGGCGCATGCGTCGCGGGCGTGGCATGGCTCACCCACGGGCCTTTTTTTGTTAGCACGGTTTGGCAAGCCAAGGACTGGCTCATTGGCTGGTGCCGGGACTATCCGTTCGTCCTGTTTGCCGCGCTGGTGCTGCTGCCGGGCTTCGGTTTTCCATCCAGCGCCTTGCTCTTGTTAGCCGGCGCAACCTGGGGCAGCAGCTGGACGAGTTGTGCGCTGGCGATGGCTGCCACGGCCCTCAACATGTCCTGGACCTATCTAGTTGCTGCGGGCCCCGCGAGCTCCCTTGTCGCGCGGCTCTTGGGCACCCGCTGGGACCGTTGGCGGAGCTTGGGCCAAAATGACCGCATCCGCCTTGCCATTCTGCTGCGGGTGACGCCCGGGGTGCCCCTGTTTGTGCAGAATTACGTCCTCGGTTTGCTTGCCGTGCCGTTCCTGCCCTACATCCTCATCTCCGTTCCGCTCAACGGCATTTACGTTGTGGGTTTTGTCCTCACCAGTGGCGCCATCTTCGAGGGCCACTTGGGCAAGGCCTTTTTTGGCCTCGCCGTGCTGGTGGCCGCCATTCTCGTGCTGCGCTTGTTGCGCGCCCGCTTCAAGTCCACTACGTCTGAAAGTCGCAAGTCTGAAGGTCTGAAGGTCTGAAGGTCGAAGAGCAACCCAACATTGCGACGCTCTCTTCCAATCCAAAATCCATAATCCATAATCTCTCTCCCGCCCTCTGACCTTCTATGTCCAAAACCATTGCCATCATCCTGCCGGCTTACAACGAGGAATTGACCATCGTGGACACCATGCAGGATTTTTTTAGCGTGTGTCCCGAGGCGGAGATCTATGTGATCGACAACGCCTCCAAGGACCGAACCAATGAACTGGCGCGTGCTGCCTATCAGCAACTCGGCTGCCAGGGCCGCCTGCTCGAAGAGCCCCGCAAGGGCAAAGCCGCCGCAGTGCGCAAAGCGTTCATGGAAATCGACGCCGACATCTATGTCATGGTCGATGCCGACATGACCTATCCCGCCAGCGACCTGCGCACCCTGCTCGCTCCCGTACTCGAAGGGCGCGCCGACATCGTCTGCGGCAACCGTCACAGCTCCGGCGTTTACAAGCGCGAGAACAAGCGTCCGCTGCACGACTTTGGTAACAACCTTGTTCGTTCGTTGATCAATCTTCTGTTCAAAGGCTCGCTCGAAGACATTCTCACCGGCTATCGGATCATGTCCAAGCGCTTCGTCAAAAACTATCCGATCCTCGCCGATGGCTTCGAGCTGGAAACTGAAATGAGCATCCACGCCCTCGACAAGGGCTACTCCATCATCGAGCTGCCCACCGACTATCGCGACCGCCCCGAGGGTTCCTTCTCGAAACTCAACACTATCACCGACGGCATCCTCGTCCTCAAGACGATTTTTTCCATCTTCGTCAATTATCGGCCGCTGCTGTTCTTCAGTTTTTGCTCGCTGGTTTTTGCCCTGGCAGCAATCGGCGCGGGAGCCTTTCCCATCATGGAATATATTCACACGCGGATGATCCTGCACATCCCCTTGGTGATTCTTGCCTCGGGATTGTCCGTGCTCGCCATGCTGAGTTTTTCGGTGGCGGTCATCCTCGATGGTTTGGCTGCAGGCCAACGCTCCAACCACGCGTTGCAGTTGCTCCAATGGAGTGATAGATGATTCTGAGCCGTTAGAATTCAAAGACCCATATTCCATGAATCGAGTCCAAAGTCATACGCTCACACCCGTTGCTGCATGGGTGTTGTTATGTGCGCTCTTGAATATGGCCGGATGGATCCTCTCAGCCATGGGTCAGTTAAATTTCGCTGGCTACTGTGTGGTTCTCACTTTGGCAGGAGCCGTGACCGGATGGTGGTGGCGAACCAAGTCCCTCACGCTCCGGACCGGCTTTCGCGGGCGGCGCTTCAAGCGTGCCTTTCCTTTGGCATTCGCGCTGGTGGCGGTGCTGGCCCTAGTAGGCGGATTGCTGCACGCGCCAAATAACTACGATGCGCTAGCCTATCGTACACCGCGTGTCCTGCACTGGCTGGCCGAGGGAGGATGGCACTGGATTCACACGGATTTCCAGCGCGTCAATACCCGTGGCTGCGGCATCGAATGGATGACGGCACCCTTCTTGGCGTTGGCCGGCAGCGACCGTTTTTTATTCTTGATCAATGCTGTCTCATTTCTCTTGCTGCCTGGTTTGAGCTACAGCGTTCTGACTGGCTTAGGAGTGCCTAAGAAAGTGGGCTGGCATTGGATGTGGGTGATTCCCACCGGCTATTGTTACCTGTTGCAGGCCGGAAGCATCGGCAACGACCTATTCGGTGCGACCCTGGCACTGGCCGCGGTGGATTTTGCCTTGCGGTCCGCCCGCGAGCGCAGCGCCGCCCTCGCTTGGCTGTCCATCCTAGCAGCGGCCCTGATGACCGCAGGCAAGGCATTCAATCTGCTCCTGCTGTTGCCATGGGGGTTGGCACTGTTACCGGCGATAGGCAGCCTGTTCCAACGCCCGATCGCAACACTTCTGGTGGGTGCGGTCGCGCTGGTCATTTCATTGGTGCCGACCGCATTGCTCAATATCCGCTACTGCGGCGACTGGACAGGCCTCAAAGCGGAACCCGTGAACATGTCTACCGGTGAACCTCTCCTCCATCTTGGCGTTAATGGCTTGCTCATAACACTCCATAATCTCAACCCAACAATCAATCCCTTCGCTGGGGTATGGAACGGATGGATTGATGATCAAATTCCTTCCTCCCTTGCGCCGCGGATCAACGCACAATTCGAAGACGCCGGGGCCAAATTTAAACTTGGAGAAATGCAGATGGAAGAGGCTGCCGGACTCGGATGCGGCGTGAGCCTATTGCTGCTTCCAGTTTTAGTTGGTCGGATCCGCGCCCGGCGGAGAACTGGAAGCGAATGGATTGCTGTCCTGCTCGCGCCAGCCTTTCTCGTCCCAGTAGGTACGGCGTTGGTGATGATTTATTTTTTTACCCAATCCGGTTTGGGCTGTCCCGCGCGTTACTTGGCACCATCCTATGTATGCTTGCTAGCGCCCTTACTTTGTCTGCCGCGTGCCAGCGAACTATTGCGGCGTTGCTGGTGGCGCAAGCTGGCGATGTGTGGATTTGCCCTTGCCGCCTTGCTCTTGATCGCAACACCTGCACGGCCTCTGTGGCCTGCACAGACATTGCTGCGTTTGTTGCATGCCGAGGCCAGCGCCTCTCCATTGCTCAAGAGGATGTGGACAGTTTATTCCGTTTACGGTGAGCGGACGGATGGGTTCGCGCCTGTTAGAGGCGTGCTTCCACCTGATCTGAAGGTGCTGGGACTGGTGACATTCGACGATCCGGAGACATCCCTCTGGCGGCCATTTGGCTCGCTCCGCATTCACCACGTCACCATTGCCGATGACGCCCAATCCCTACGCCGCCGAGGTATCGAAATGGTGCTGGTTAGCGAGTATATTGTCACAGGAAATGAGAATTCCACGATGAAGCAGTGGTTAACCCGATGCGATGCTGAAATCGTAAGCAGTTTCGATCTCACACTGCGGGCCACCCGTGGCTCAACTCGCTGGCACTTGGTTCGCATGCTGACGACTTCGGCACACGCTGGCGGGATTATTCAATAATTAATGCACCTTAGCGGGCGTGGTTCTACCGGATTTGACTGAATTTTAACGAGGTCACCCCGCTAATAACCCTCACCCCATTGGCAACCACGGCCATCACTGCCATGCTGAAATTTCTCAAAGAACCGTCTATTAAAAATCTCGTCGTCGGCTCTCCCGGATTTTTTTTGCGCCAGAAGGCGCTTATCGAAGCGCGCCCGCTACTCAAATGTTGTTACGATGACTGGTATGAGAGACTCATAGCCGACGTGCGTTCAGTTCCATCGACGGGGCTGCTGCTAGAACTGGGTAGCGGCGGCAGTTGCTTGAAGAATGTCGAACCCGCATTCATCACCTCTGATGTGGTTGCGGGCGTGGCCGAGCGAGTAATCGACGGATGCGATCTCCCGTTTGACGAGAACTCCCTGCAAGCCATCGCACTGACTCATGTGCTGCATCACATCCCCGATGTGGAAGCATTTTTCAGAGAAGCCCAGCGCACGCTTGTCCCCGGCGGAGTTGTCACCATGATCGAAGTGGCACACACGCCATTTGCGCGCTTCTTTTTTAATCACTTCCACCCGGAGCCCTATGAGGATTCGGCAGATACGTGGAGTTTCGGCCAGCAGGATTCCATGATGGACTCCAACCAAGCTCTGTCTTGGATGGTCTTCGTTCGAGACCGTGAACGCTTTGAAAAGCTGTTTCCGGATCTGATGATCGAGCAATTCGCCTTTACCCCTTGGTTCTCTTATCTCATTTCAGGCGGCGTTACAATGCGGGATTTGATTCCTCATTTCCTGATACCATTCATTTCTGGTGTCGAATGGCTCCTCACGCCTGTCCGCCCACTCCTCGCCCTGCACTGGCATATCCGCGTCCGCAAAAGGTCTTGAGTCATGTGGATACTTAGTTCCATATAGTTCGTTAGATAAGAGAATTTTCTCTTATCTAACCCTCTCACATTCCAAGATTATGTATATAGTTATTGGTTCGGGCCCGGCTGCCATTGCCGCAACGCAGGCGCTCGTCCAGCAGGGGCATCAAGTCACGATCCTGGATGTGGGTGTCAGTTTGGAGGCCGGGCGGCAGGAAATCATCGATCGGATGTCCACGCAGGAGCCCGAATCCTGGGCCAATGATGATGTTGATGCCATCGTTGGCCAGCGACTCGTCTCCAGTGAGACAAATCATTCCAAGCTGTCATACGGATCTGCCTATAGTTTTGACACCGGCTCGGCAGTGGTGGACATCCGGTGGAAAGAACACGCTGGGTTCAATCACTCCGTAGCAAAGGGCGGCCTGAGCAACGTGTGGGGTTCCTCTCTGTTATGTTATCGGCAGGAGGATATTGCCGACTGGCCGGTTTCCATTGAGGATTTGCAGCCGCACTATCGCGCCGTGATGGACTTCGTGCCGGCAACGGCGATCACGGATGATCTGGAGGAGATTCTGCCAACCTATTCGACTCAAAACAATCCGCTGGAGCCATCCCGCCAGGGCCAGGCACTCCTCAAGGATCTGGAAGCAAACAAAAGTCGTCTTCGGCAATCCGGAATCATTGCCGGACGCAGCCGCTTGGCGATCCGTGCGACCGGCGATGCCACGCAGCGTGGATGTGCCTATTGCACGCTCTGTCTGTCGGGTTGTCCCTATGGCCTGATCTATTCTTCGGCGCAAACTCTCGACGAGTTGATTCAAAGCGGCCGGGTCCGATATCTGGCGGATCACCTGGTCGAAAAGTTCGAACAGGTAGGTGACGAGGTGATCGTGACCGGGCGCGATCTGGCAAAGAATGTTGTCTTTACCCAGCGGGCCAGCAGGGTGTTTGTTGCGGCCGGTGTCTTGCCGACGGCGAAAATCGTGCTCAATTCGCTGCAGGCGTTCGACACGCCGGTCACACTCTTAGATAGCCAGTATTTCATCTATCCGATGCTGCGTTTCGGCCTGACCGAAGGGGTCGAGACCGAGCGCATGCATACTTCTGCGCAGCTGTTTCTGGAAATTGACGACAAGAGCGTTAGCGAGCACATGGTTCATCTGCAGATCTATGGCTACAGTTCTTTCCTACACCATGAGCTCGATCGGACATTTCTGGCTTGGCCGCTGCGTGTCGCCGCCTTCCGTCGCCACTTTCTCGGGCGCCTGTTGATTGTCCAAGGCTTCATTCACTCCAAGGAGTCCGGCTCGTTGAAACTTACATTGCAACAAGCTGCCGACGGCCAGGCTTTTCTCAATGTCCGGATCCAACAGGCCCGCAAGGGTTTGGCCACGACCCTGAAAGTCGGGTGGAAGCTGCTAAAACAGGCACTAAACCTGCGCGCCGTGCCCTTGATTCCCGGCTTGCAGCTGCTCAAGCCGGGCAGCGGCTACCACAGCGGTGGCACCTTCCCGATGCGCGAACAGCCCGGCGCGCTCGAAACCGACACCTTGGGCAGACTCCCCACGATGACGCGGGTGCATTTGGTGGATGCCTCGGTTTTGCCGAGCATTCCCGCCACCTCCATCACCCTCAGCATAATGGCCAACTCCCATCGCATCGCCACCCTCGCAGGCCGGCTCGATCCATCATGAAAGTCGCCATTACCGGTGCCTCCGGCTACGTGGGTGGCGCTATCGCCGAGTGCTTTCGCGGCCATGGCCACGAGGTGCTCGCGTTGAGCCGTCGCCCGTGCGCCGCCCCGTGGCATACTTATGCATTGGGCGATGATCCGCAGCAGCTGCCGTGGGATGGCGTGGACGTGCTGGTCCACGCCGCTTACGATTTCAGCGGCCGCTCCTGGCAGGAGATTCTGGAAATGAACGTCAAGCCAAGCATGGCCTTGCTGCAAGCCGCCCGGCAAGCGGGTGTCGGGCACTTGGTTTTCATCAGTTCCATGAGTTCATTCGACGGCTGCCGGTCCAACTATGGCAAAGCCAAGTTGCTGGTTGAAAAGGCAGCACTCGCACTTGGAGCGGTGGTCATCCGTCCTGGCTTGGTTTGGAGCAATTCATCCGGCGGCGTGATGGAAACCCTCGAAAAACTCGTTACTAAACTTCCAGTCGTCCCGTTTTTGATCGGCGGCGAACATCTCAAACAATATCTGATCCATGAGGCGGATCTATCAGAATCCGTGGCGGCGCTGGCGGAGAACTGGCCTTCCAGCACCCTGCACTCGGTGACTCATCCGACTCCCGTCTCGCTCCTGCAAATCCTCCGGGCCATCGCCAAGCGAGCCAAGCGCCGCCGCATCTATCTGCCCATTCCCTGGCCATGCGCCATGGCTGGTTTGAAGTGCCTTGAGATGCTCGGCATTCGATGCTCGTTCCGCAGCGACAGTCTCGTCGGCTTGGTCCACGGCAATCCACATCCTGCTGTCACCACCCCGCCAGACGGAGTCTGCTACCGCCCATTTGTCTGACCCCTGGTGGAAATTACTAAATCTTAAATCCTAAATCATAAATTCTAAACTCAGATGAAGATAAAGACCTGAGGCACACACCTCTGCTCTTCGTTTATAATTTCATGCTTTGGATTTAATGCTTTTCTCATCCTGATATCCTCGTCCATGGACTCCAATAAAATCAAAATCATCGTCCTAGGTGTCATCGCGACGTTCGTAGCGCTGTACCTCGGCATCAGTGCCGCCACCGCGCAGTTTGAGGCCATCTCGTGGGTGCTTTCGAGCGCGGTTGTAATTGCCTGCTTTTTGCTCGGCCGGCGCATCTGGCTGTTGATTCCGTTCATGGGTTCGTTGGAATTGAGCCTTCGGTTGCCAGGGCTTCCAACCACGCAGTTGCTCGGCCAGTTGCTGGTTCTTGGTTTCTGCCTGCTGCTGCTGATGATGCGCAAGCTGCCCTTTAGCCTGCGCTTGGATGAACTGGAGTTGTGGAGTCTTGTTATTTTCATGATGATCTTTCAGGCCTATGCTAGAAACCCTGTTGGCCTCAATATTTTTGGCGGGGAGTCCGTAGGCGGTCGTCCCTATATCGTATTTGTAATAAGTTTCTTGGTTGCATTATTGCTTTGTGGATTGAGGGTCCCGCCCCGAGAGTTAAAAGCGATCGTCCGTGTGAGTATTCTGGGCGGATTGATCAATCTCGGCGTCAATGTGCTTGGCGCATTCGTGCCCACCGTCGCCTACTGGACCTGCATGGGTTACATCAACACGAGTGAGACCAATTACGAGGGCTCTGGCGTTGCGATCGATACCACTGAGGCGACGCGGATCCTCTGGCTTCCAACTATTACCAGAAATATGGCACTGTGGCTGACGAGTTACATTTCGCCTCTTAGGGCATGTTTACACCCGGTTTGGGGCCCGTTGATTCTATTCACAATTCTGGGTGCGGGTTTGAGCGGATTCAGGACGGCCGTGATGACCGTTAGTTTCACGTTTTTTGTGGGCCTAGCCTATCGCGGTGGATTCACATCTCTGCTGGTTGCAGGTATGGGAGGAGTTGGAGCTATCGCCTTGCTCGCTGTAATTAATCTCATGCACCCTCTCCCACCCAACTTACAGCGGGCCTTGTCTTTCCTCCCAGGAACCTGGAATAAACAATATTTACGGGATGCTGAAGGCTCGACCGACTGGCGGGTCGAGATCTGGAAGGAAGCATTATTGACGGAACGATGGATTCATAACAAGTGGCTGGGAGACGGCCTCGGCTTCTCCGCGCACGAACTTGCCACCCAGATGAATACCCGCAAGGACGTCCGTATGGGCATTTCTGGATTTGAAGCCCACCGCGAAACGATTTTGGCCAACGGTGACTATCACAGCACCCTGGTCAGCGGTGTCCGTACCTCCGGCTACATGGGTTGCATTATTTTATTCCTGGGCACCATGCGTCTCGCCATCCACGCGCACCGTTTGATCATCCGTCACCGCCGTAATGAATATTATGTCCTGTGTCTCTTCGTGGGAATTCCCTTGGTAATAGCTCCATTGTGGCTATTCCTGGGGGCATCTGGGTTCGGACAAGTCGCATCTTCATTATTACTCGGAATCGGCATGATTCGTCTCCTCGAGAACAATCTCCCCACGCCGGAATACGAAGCCCCCGTATCAGCCCGCTAGATGATTCCGAATTTCTCTGTCAACACCTCTAAGCCTTGAATTCCAATTCCTCGACTCGCTCCGGGCAGGAAAAATCCGCTTACCACGGGATGATCAAAGCGACCTCGGCCATCGCCGGGGCCAAGCTGGTCACCATCGTCATTTCGATTCTCAGGACCAAGGTGATGGCGCTGCTGCTGGGCCCATCGGGGATGGGCATCGTGAACCTGGTGGCGTCCTCCGTGGATCTGACGCGGGTTCTGTTTGCATGCGGCCTGGATGGTGCCACCGTCAGAAAGGTCGCCGAAGCGTCGGCTGAGGATGACCCCGCGTTGCTAGACCAAACCTATCGAATCGCGGCGCGCACCGCGCTGTTCATCGGGGCGGCGGCGTGTGTGGCCCTGGCTATTGCATCGCCAATCCTGAGTGCCAAAATTCTCGGTACTCCAGCACACTTTTGGTGGTATGCCGTCGCAGGTGGCTCCTTGATCTTTACGCCACTGCTGGGCGTGCAGTTGGCCTTCTTGCAGGGCTTGAAACGATCAAAGACCCTAGCCATATGCCAGATCATCGCCTCCATTGCCGGCGCCGTGCTCGCCATCGCACTGGTCGCCTTGATGGGCAAGGTCGGGGCGATCATCGCACTGTTACCCATCTCAGTGGCGTCTTTGACCATTCACCACCATTTCCTCAAACCCTTCAGATCGACTGTTGAAACCCCACGGGATTACCATCAATGGCGCGAGTCGAAGAAATTGATCAAGCTCGGGTCGGGTTTTGCCATCAATGGAATCTGGCTGACAGCCTCGTGGTGGCTCAATCTCCTGTTCATCCAGAACTATTACGGTCATGATCTTGGCGTGCTTCAGGTAGGCCTCTATGGCGCCGCTTCCACCATGGCGAATTTTTACATCGGTATTCTCATTTCCGCCATGGGCACGGAATTCTACCCGAGTTTAGTCCAGGCGGGCCGCGACCGCAGCGTAGTGAGCTGTCTCTTGAACCAGCAGACCCTGTTATCTATCGGTATTGGTATTCCTGTAACGCTGGGAATGCTTGTGCTTACACCGTGGATTCTCCAACTCTTGTACACCAGCGAATTCATCGCCGGTGGCGATCTGATGCGTTGGAT
>Ga0114962_10001489_pt1 | contig 20210 bp, 20 predicted proteins | sample C_130820_MF_Meta_FD_87017 | JGI IMG/M metagenome (GOLD analysis project Ga0114962, IMG submission 87017) | Freshwater microbial communities from Lake Croche, Canada to study carbon cycling - C_130820_MF_MetaG | ecosystem: Environmental > Aquatic > Freshwater > Lake | place: Lake Croche, Canada... | reverse complement strand
TCTTGCGTCTTGCGTCTTGCGTCTTGCGTCTTGCGTCTTGCGTCTTGCGTCTTGCGTCTTGCGTCTTGTGTCTTGCGTCTTGAAGTCTTGAAGTTTCTTGCCGATAACAGATAACCAATAACTACATGCCCTTCCCCCGCCTTCTGCTCTACCTCACGCTCCCGCTCTATCTCCTCGACCAGGCGACCAAGTTTCTAACGGTGGCGTATTTTCCGCCGCCGTGGTCGGAGCAAGAACGGATCATCCGGCTCATCCCCGACGTGTTCCATCTGGTGCGCATCCACAACCAGGGCGTGGCGTTTGGCTTTGGCAACGGCTCGGCCTGGGCACCGTTGGTATTTTTGTTCATGCCCTTACTGGCGCTGGTGATGATCCGGCTGTTCTGGCTCAAGGGCGCGTTCCAGCATACACTATCAAAAATTGCGGTGGCCTTGCTGTTGTGCGGAATCTTCGGCAATCTAACCGACAGGTTGGTGCAGGGCTTCCGGCTCCACGAGCACCTCGGTGAGTCGTTTTGGAGCCGCCTCTCCGCCGGGTACGTGGTGGATTTCCTCGCCGTCAAACTGCCGCTTTACGGCTGGTGGCCGGCTTTCAATGTGGCGGATTCCTGTATCTGTGTCGCCGCGTGTCTGCTGTTTCTCGGTGGCTTGCGCGAGGAGAAAATGACCGTTGCGTGATCTGATATAATTACCCGCCGCAACCGCGGGCTTGACGCGCCGCCCCGCCATTGCGAAAACTCCCGCATGGCATGGCGCATCGAGCAGGCAGTCATTCGGGGCGAAATCGACAATACCGTCGAGGGGCTCACCAACGGCCGCATTTGGCTGGCGGGCTGCGACGTGCCCTTGGAACTATCGCTGGATGGCGACTGCTGGCGTGATCTGGCTGGCACCCGCCTGCACTTTGAAAACCCCGCGCCGCAACCCGGCCCGGAAACCGCCGGCTTGGCCGTGGACCAGTCCGGTGTGATCGGCGATATGACCGCATCGCGCAAAACCAAGCTCCCGTGGGTCGGCGACCAGCCATTGCCCACGCTGCGCCGTGGGCAGCAGGACGTCTCATGCGAGTGGCGCAACACCCTGTATCTCGAATGGTTTAGCGAATTCAACGGGCGAGTGGTTATCGAGGCATCCACCTTCACGTTGCGCATCTCGGCCCACGAGTGGGAACTCGACGAGGACGCCGAAGCCGCGCAAAAACTCGCTAACTTGAATGCCATGCGCGATTTCATGACGCTGGTGATTCAGCGCCGCGACGACGATGCACCGGGTGCGGAGTCCGTCGCCGAACTCGACGAATTCGCTTGGGAAGAGCGCCTCAAAGAAAACGACCGCCTCACCGACGCCTATCAAGAAGTACTCGAGAAATACATAGATGACCCTGACAGCGAACGCAAGGAAGCCTTTGTCATGGGCTGGGATGGCTTGCTCGACGCCTTGGCTGAACGTGACGAGGCCGCTGGCCACGGCGATGAAGATGACGACGATGAAGATGCCGACCCACACCTTGGCAACGGCCTTGAGGAGGACTTTGATGACGAGTTGGCAAAATTCAGCGAGGCAGATGGCAGCCCCTTTGATGATAGCGATGCCCACCCCCTGCAAGCCAGTGCCCAAGCCTTGGCCTGCCAGGCCATGGACTTGGTGGAAAATACCGACGGACCCGGCAGCCCCTCGTATTTGCTCATCACCAACCTCCTCCAAGTCAGCGGCAAACTCGCCAGCGTTCTCAACGACTACGGCAGCAGTTATCAACCGGAAAACGGCTTCGTGCTGGCAGTGCTCAAACGTTGCCTCAATTGGCTCAACGAGGCCCTCGGTGCTTGTCAGATTCTGCACGAGACCGCCAATGATCCCGCAAAACGCGCCGCTTTTAAAAAATTGCAGGCCGCCGCTTTCCAAGTCCGCGACCAAATTGTAGGGCTCCGGCGTAATTTCAAGAAAACTTAAGCATTGCGCTTTGCCGCACACGTGCTAGTTGGTCTGTGCGCCTATGAAATCAATCTTACTACTTGCCGCCGTTGCTGTTGCGACCCTGCTGAGCTCATGTAACACAGTCATCGGCTTTGGCCGCGATCTGCGCATGATGGGCGATGGCGTGGAAAAATCCGCCAACAAAGTCCATGGCGGCCACAGCGACACCGATACATCTGGCGCGCCGGTGTATTGAGCACTAGCTGCGGCGTCCCAGACGCCGACCGTGGGGACCGTAGCCTGGGCATCCTTGCCCGGTTGACCAGGCTTGGAGAATGCGCTGGGGACAGGCGCTGGGGTACCGGTATCTCATGGACAGCTCCGCGCCACGGCGGGCAAGCCCGCCTCGCCACGGCGGTGGCAAGCCACCGCACTCCTAGGCGCTGTAGCACCTCATGGACAGCTCCGCGCCACGGCGGGCAAGCCCGCCTCGCCCCGGCGGTGGCAAGCCACCGCACTCCTAGTCGCGGGTACATTAGCCGCACATGGCCGCTGCGGGCAGGATACCCGCGCCACGTAGCTGCGGCGCGCTCGCCGCAGGCCGTGAGCACCGCGTCGCGCGCCGCGTTATCCTAGCTTAGGCCGCGTCCTTATTTTCGCGGCGGCGGCGGATCAGTGGCGGGCGGGTGCCATTGACCACCGGGCGGTTGATGGTGACCGCTTCGATATCGCCGCGTGAAGGCACGTCGAACATGATATCGAGCATCAGGCGCTCGAAGATTGAGCGCAAGGCACGGGCACCAGTGCCGCGGCGCACCGCTTCTTCGGCGAGGGCACGCAAGGCATCGCGAGTGACGCGCAGCTTGACGCCGTTCATGGCGAGTTGCTTGGAGTATTGCTTGATGAGCGAGTTTTTCGGCTCGGTGAGGATATTGATGAGTTCGTCCTCGGTGAGTTTGCGCAAGGCGGAAATGACCGGCAGGCGGCCAATGAATTCCGGGATCAGACCAAAGTGCAGCAAGTCTTCGGGCTGCACGCGCTCGAGAATGTTGATGGTTGGGTCGTCCAATTGCTGGGCGTTGACGTCCGAGTGGAAACCCAGGGTATTGCGGCCGAGGCGGCGCTTGACCATATCCTCCAAGCCAATGAAAGCGCCGCCGCAGATGAAGAGGATTTTCTCAGTGTTGACCTGGATGTACTCCTGCTGCGGGTGCTTGCGTCCGCCTTGTGGCGGCACATTGCAGATGGTGCCTTCGAGGATTTTAAGCAACGCTTGTTGAACACCTTCGCCCGATACGTCGCGGGTGATGGAAACATTCTCGGTCTTGCGACCAATCTTGTCGATCTCATCGACGTAGATGATGCCGCGCTCAGCACGGGCGACGTCGAAGTCGGCCGCCTGCAGCAGGCGCAGGATGATATTTTCGACATCCTCGCCGACGTAGCCAGCCTCGGTTAGAGTGGTGGCATCAACGATGCAAAACGGCACATCCAAGGTGCGGGCGAGGGTGCGTGCGAGCAGGGTTTTTCCGGAGCCGGTGGGACCGAGTAGCAAAATGTTGGATTTTTCAATCTCCACGTCTTTATACTCGTCGCCGAGTTTGGCGTGATCCTGACGCAGCCGTTGATAGTGATTGTAAACCGCCACGGCTAGGACTTTTTTGGCATTTTCCTGGCCGATAACAAACGCGTTGAGCCGGTCGCGAAGCGCTAACGGGGTGGGCACTTTAAAGCCGGACTTCTCCGCAGCGGTGCGACCTTTCTGGGTGCCGCCGCCGAGTTCTTTTTCGAGAATGCTGGCGCACACGTCGATGCACTCGTTGCAGATATACACCCCCGGGCCGGCGATGAGTTTCTTGACATCGGTGTGACCCTTGCCACAGAACGAGCACATGGTTGAATTGGAGGAGCGGGCCATACTTTTAAAGCACTAAATCTTAAATATGAAATTCTAAACGAAGATGGAGAAAACACTAAATCTTACGTATGAAATTCTAAACGAAGAGGAAAAGGGGCGAAGAAGTGCGTGTTTCTTCGTTTAGAATTTATAATTTAAGATTTAGGCTTTCGCAGCGCCGGCTGCATCGGGGAGTTGTTTGCGGCTTTCGAGGACCTTGTCGACGAGGCCGTAGGCGACGGATTCTTCGGCGGACATGTAGTTGTCGCGATCCGAGTCATGTTCGACTTGCTCGATGGATTTATTGGTATGTTTGGCAAGGATCCCGTTGAGGCGTTTTTTCAGGTTGAACATGAAGCCGATGGTGCGTTCGACGTCGGAAGCCGTGCCGCTGGCGCCGCCTGACACCTGATGAATCATGACATGGGAATTGGGCAGGCAATAGCGTTTGCCAGGGGTGCCTGCGGTGAGCAGGATGGAGCCCATGGAGGCGGCGATACCGATGCAATAGGTATTCACATCGCAGGTGAGGAATTGCATCGTGTCATAGATGGCGAGGCCGGCGGTGACAGAGCCGCCGGGGGAATTGATATAGATATGGATATCCTTTTTGGGGTCCTGCATTTGCAGGAACAGGAGCTGCGCGATGACCGAGTTGGCGACAAAATCATCGATGCCGGTGCCGATGAAGATGATGCGGTCCTTGAGCAGGCGCGAGTAAATGTCGAACGAGCGCTCGCCGCGGCCATCCTGTTCGATGACGATGGGGACGTAATAACTATTGCGTGGGGCAGATTGGCTCATGGCTGGGGAAGTGAATTCAATCATTGAGTGGGGTGGCAGTGTCCTCTTGGACGATGGCTTGCTCGACAAGGAAGTCAATGGCCTTTCCGATGGTCATCGACTGGCGAACATTGCTGATCCGCCCGCTGCGCTGCATGTCCTTGATAAATTTTTGGGGCGCCAGCTTGCGGGAGGCAGCGATTTGGACCAAGTGGCCAACGAGCTCCTTGTCATTGACGGTGATATTTTCGACGCGGGCAATTTCCTGGAGGATGAAATTGGTGCGCAGGTTGGAGACCGCTTGGTGTTGGGCGGTGGCGAAGATTTCGGCTTGCTGGGATTGCACTTCGTCCTCGCTCATGCCGGCTTGGATGCCGCGTTCGACCATGGAGTCGGCCTGGGTTTGGGTTTCCTGGGCGATGAGTTCGTCGGGCAGTTCGAAATCGACGTTGGCATTGAAGTGGGCAACGATCTGGTTGACCTTCATATCGTTGATTTTGCGCTGGCGCTCATACTGCATGTTGTCGCGGATGACGGCGGTAATTTCCTCGATGGATTTGCCGGGGGCCAGGCGGGCGGCGAGGGCGTCATCCAAGTCTGGCAGGATGGCGCGTTTAATTTCCTTGAGGGAGCTGCTGAAAAGCATCTCGCAACTGCGCAATTCTTCGATGGGAAAGTCTTCGGGCAGGGTGACCGTAATTTCGCGGGACTCACCAGGGTTCATGCCAACGAGTTGGACGCAGAAACCGGGGAGGAAGGCTCCCTCATCGAGACGCAGCCAGAAATCTTGGCGGCCGGCGAGATAATCGGCGGGTTTGCCGAGAAATTCCTCGGTGGCTTGACCATTGACGCTGGAAGAGTAGTCAATGACGGCGAAGTCGCCCATCGCCGCAGCGCGGTCCTCTACGGGCTGAAAGTCAGCGAAGCGCTCGCGGAGTGACTCGAATTGTTGAGTCAATTCCTCCTCTGGCAAATCGGCCGGCGGCACGATCACGGTGATCCCTTTGTATTCAGGCAGTTGCACATCCGGAGCGAGCATGAGGGTGGTCTCGAAGGACAACCCGCCGTCGGGCAGATCGGTGATGGCCTGGGCCATACCGAATTCGAGCACCTTGAGCGACTCCTGCTGGATCGCCTCGTCGTAGGCCTCGTTGATGAGTTTGCTGCGCAATTCGTCGGCAATATCCTTGCCGTAGCGCTTTTCCACCACCGCCAGCGGGGCCTTGCCGGGGCGAAAGCCGGGAATGCGGGCTTTGTTGGTGTAGGTACGGAGGATTTGGTTGCGTTCGCTGGCGACTTTGCCCGCAGGAATTTCAACCCGCAGGGTGGCGACGCATTTTGGCTGCTTCTCGACGACAATATTCATGATGGATGGCCGGACTTGAGCGCCGGGACGGGCAGGCTAGGGGCAAGCGGCTGCGCTTGTCAAACGAGGCGTGCACGAATTGTAAAAAATCCGGCAGGCTGGCTTCATGCGGGCGGGATGGGGTGTGCCACTAGGAGTCACTTGGGCTAAGGAGCCACCACATTCGTGTGGTGGTAGCGGAAGAGCGGCCCATGAATGAGTGCCGAAGGCTCGGTTCATGGGCGTTGCTTCCGCACGACGACAGTAAAGTCGTCGCTCCCTACCATGCCGCATCAGGGGCAAGTTACTCAGAAGCTTGCACCCATTCCACTTTGCGGCCCTTGGCGTCCTTTGCGACTCCACGGTAAATCTTCAAGTGAGTCAGAAGGCCGGCAGGCCTTGGGTGCTGCCGGACCAACTCCAGAGGCCCGGATCGAGTTCGAGGCGGGCGGCGGCGGCGAGGGCTTGGGCATCGGCCGCCGGGTGCAGCACCGCGAACACGGTGGAACCGGAGCCACACAACAGGGCGGCGGCCACTTCCTTGCGGGCCAGCAGCCATTGCTTGAGCTCGGCTAGAAAACGGAATTTTTGGAACACCGGCGCTTCGAGGTCATTGACCAGAGCGAACCCCTGGATCTCCTGCCGGGAGTAGCGAACGCCAGGAATGGCGGTAGCAGTCTGCCAGCGGGCGTAAATTTCTGGCGTCGCGATGGCAAACGCAGGTTTGAGCAACAACACCGGCAAGGCTGGCGGCGAGGCCGTGGGCTCGACGATCTCACCGCGACCGCTGCAGCGGGCCGCACCGGGAGTGAGGAAAAACGCGACATCGCTGCCCAAGCCGGCGGCCAGCGCGGCGAGGGGTTGCGGGCCCAGTGCGCCCTCGTGGATTTGCTCCAAGCCGATCAAGGTGGCAGCGGCGTCGCTGCTGCCGCCGCCCAAGCCGGCGGCGTGGGGGATATGCTTTTCGAGGGAAATACGGCAGTTGCAGGGGAGCTGGGTCGCTGCCCGGTAGGCACGCACGGCTTTGACGACCAGATTGGAGTCGTCGCTCGGCAGCGACGCTTCGTCGCAGGCAAACTCAAAGCTGGCGGCTGGCTCAAAGTGCAGGCGATCGGCCAAGTGCGGGAGTTTGACCATCAGGGAGTCGATTTCATGGAAACCATCGTCGCGGCGAGCGAGTACGCGCAACGAGAGGTTGAGTTTGGCGGGGGCGTCTAAGGTGAAGGGCGTCATGGCGAGCAATCTCTAACGGCGAGCGCCAGCATGCGCCCGGTTTGGCCTTTTTCAATCCGATAACTGTAAAATCGCGAAATATCCGCCGCCGTGTTGGCCCCGCTGTCGTAATACTCGCCGACCCCCGCCCGCGCCGCTTGACGGGCGATTTGCGCGGCAAAATCCACCTCGTAGTCCGGTGGCCGGATGCACGGGCTGAGCACCGCGGTCACGTCGCCGGGCCGGGTGCCAAAGGTCTGTGCCATAAGCGCCAAGGCATTTTCCAAAATCCCGCCGGCCGTCCCCTGCTTGCCGGAGTGCAACAGGCCGATGGCCCCGCTGACCCGGTCGGCCAGCCAGATGGCGGCACAGTCGGCCACGTAAATCGCCAGCACCTGGCCGGGCTGATTGGTGATCAGGCCGTCCACGCCGGGGACGACGGGCAGGCCGTCGGGGGCGAGGATTTGGGCGGCGTCCGGGACGCAAGCCACAGCCGAACCATGGACTTGCTCGGCACGCCACCACGGCTGCGGGTGGCTACCGAAAGCCGCGACGGCCGCCTCATGGTATGGGCGCAAGGTGCGCATCGCCTCGTCGCGCCCGCCGCTGATCGGCACGCCTGGCAGTCGTTCCACCCAGCCGCCGCGCACCCCGGGATAGCATCCTTGCAGCGCATCCAAAAATCTTGGTTGATCCGTCACGCAGGTAGCGTAGAGGTGGCAGGCGGGTTGAGCCAAGCCGCTTTGTGACAATTTGTAATGTGGCAAAATTGTCACATGATAGAGTTTCGTGCAGCAGCTCCAACCGGCCAGCATCCAGACGTGCCCGCTTCCTGCGTCATGGCCTAATTTTTTTCTCTTCCCAAATCTGTAGCATTATGACTTCGTCGTGCCGGCGCTCCTGCGCCAAGTCTGCATAAACACAAACCACACGACACCCATGCGCAAGCCTCTCCTCCTTCTCGCCCTGCTTAGCAGCACCGCCATACCGGCACACGCCCAGGCCGCACCGCAGGCCACCGGCCTGTTGACCGGCAATACCTACATCGGCGACACCACCTACGACAAGCTCTGGTCCCTGTTCACCCTCTACAAGGACGAGTCCAACCCGATTCTCCAGGAATTCACCCTGCAAGGCCGCTTGCAAGTCCAGTACGCGGATGGCCACTCCACCAACGGTCACTTCGATATCCATGACTACAGCAAAAGTGGCAAGCAGGAGGCCGTCTGGGCCGACCAAATCGAGGCGCGGCGGGCCTATTTCGGCTTCAAGAGCAAATGGTTCCAAAACTGGAAAGTAGAGGGCCAGATCGACGTTGACACGGACGGGCTGGACGCTCCGCACGGCGTCCCCGGCGGCTACACCCCCTACAAGGACATTTACGACCTCTACATCACCTACGCCCCCAGCGACTCACTCAACGCCTCGGTCGGCAAACGCGAAATCAAGTTTTCGCGCGAACAGGAAATTTCCTCCACCGAAATTTTGACCTTTGAGCGCAGCATGCTCACCAACGCCATGCATCCCGGCAATCTGACCGGCGTCTGGGTCAACGGCAAAGGCATCCAGGAACATTGGCTCTACGAACTCGGTGTCTACGGCAACGACCAGGTCCGCGAATTCTCCAATTTCGATGGCGGCACCATCTACACCGGCAAGATCGGTTATGATTACTCGTCCCACGCCAACCTTGACTCTTCGGTCGCCTCGTTGCGCTACATGCACGATACCGCACCCGGCTTCCAATCCTCGAACACGGATTCCAACTACCGCGATATCACCAAAACCCCGTTATTCTTCGATTGCATCGCCCTGTCCAACGACCTCATCCAAGGCCGCTTCGGCTTGACCACCGATGTCCTCTACGGCTTTGGCTATCATGGCTACGCCGATCAGAAAGGCAAAAACATACGTATCGACCAGTCCGACGTGTACGGCATCAACCTCATTCCGTCCTACTTCATTGCCACCGGACTGCAACTCGTCGGCCGCGTCCAGTATGCCGCCAGCAACGGTCCTAACGGTATTAGCCTGCCCAGCCGTTACGATTCCTCGGCTCCCTCTACGGACAAGAAAGGCAACACCTACACCTCCCTCTACGCGGGCCTCAATTACTACCTTTACGGCAACAAACTCAAGCTCATGAACGGCATTGAGTATTCCAAACTGGGTGGCGGCGACTACGAAGGATACACCTTCCTGACCGGCATGCGCTTATCGTTCTAACCAATACACGGAGCGCGGGCTTCTACCCGCATCCATCAACCATTCCAACAAAATACACAGTCTATGAAAAACATCAGCACACTTATCACCGCCGCCGCCATGCTGACCATGGCCCAAGCCCAAACCCTCAGCCTCAAGGGCAGTGACACCCTTGGCGCCAAGCTCGTGCCGCAGCTCGCCGAAGGCTTCAAAGCCGCTGGCAACAAGAACGTCAAGTTCGAGATTGCCGCGGAAGGATCCACCACGGCCTTTCCGGCTCTAGCCAACGGCACCGCCCAGATCGGCATGTCGTCGCGCAAGGTCAAGGACGAGGAGCGCACGTTCTGCCGCACCAAGGGGGTTTATATCAAGGAGCACCAGATCTGTTATGACATGATCTGCGTGATCGTGAACAAAAACTCCCCGGTCACCAAACTGACCAAGGCGCAGGTGGCCAAGATCTTCACCGGCCAAATCAAGGATTGGTCGGAAATCGGCGGCGCTCCAGGCAAAATCTCCATCTACACCCGCAACACCTCGTCGGGCACTTACAAGGATTGGCAGAAACTCGCCATGGACGGCCGCGATTACCCATCCAGCTCGCTCAAAATGGCCGGCAACGAACAAATCGCCCAGGAAGTCGCTAAAAACCCCAGCGGCATCGGCTACGTCGGCCTCGCCTATGCCAAGACCACCGGCACCAAGGCACTGGCCATCGAAGGCATCGAACCGCTGGCCAAGAATGCCAAGGCCTACGCCTACTCCCGCGCCTGCTATCTCTACGCTCCTGACAAGCCAAGTGACGAAGCGGCCGCGTTCATGACCTACATCGAATCCGCCGCTGCACAGGACATTGTCCGCCGCGTTGGCTTCATTCCGGTCAAGGACCTGTGATCCTAGGAAATTAGGAACCACGGATTACACGGATAATGAAAGAGTTATGAATTATTTGGCAGATACCTTTAGGGTGAGCCGAGGAACAGATATAACGAGGTCTTATTTCCCGTGTAATCCTCTTCAATCCGTGAAATCCGTGGTAAAAAAACGCTGCTGCAACCCTTTCCATTGTCCTTTGTAGGGTGATGGTAAGGGCACCGGGATTCCTGCCTGGCGTCTTTTCGGCCAACCCACCGCCACGGTTTGACATTTGCGCCAAGGTGGCAATCATCCCAGCGCTTCCCACGCCTCATTCATCCGATAATCTAACCTATCAGCATGCCGCAGACCGACGAGGTCCCCCATCGATTCAGTAAGCAAGGCTTCTCCCTAGAGAAAGCCATCCGATTCTTCTTCGCGTCGAATGCCGGTCTAACCATCGTCATCCTCTTCCTCATCATTGCCTTCCTGCTCAAGGAGGGCTTGGGGTTTTTCCCCGGCTACCGCCGCGAACTCCAGGTCTATCGCATCGCCGGTCTCGAATTCGTCGATTTGTCGCGTGCCAACCTCACCGCCCACGAACAACTCGCCAGCGTTCTTAACCGCGCCTACTTCGCCCAAATCAACGGCCTCTGCGCCCGTGAATTGAAACGCTCGCAGCAGGCTGCCGCGCTTTTCAACGCCTTTTCCGAGCGCAGTGCCGCCACCCACGACCTGCTCGTGAGTAACCTCGATGCCGGCATCGACCCCCACTCGGACTTGCTCGCCACCCTGCGCAAAAATCATGCGGCCAGCGCCAAACAAGCGCTCGCCGCTCTGCCCGCGACTCCCGATCTAACCAGTGCCGAGCGGGCCAGCCTGATTCAATCCATCGCCGCCCGCGAGCTCAGCGCCACCGACGATCCGCCGCTGGTGGCCAGCCTAGCCCAACAATACGCCGCGGCCCAACAGCAGCACGCCAAACCCTTAGTGCAGCTGCGCGAGACCATCGACGCCTTCGAAGCCGCCGCCAGCGATCTGTCCTCATTGGTATCGGATATGACCCGCACGGTCAGCGCCACCAAGGAGGCGATTCAATCTGCCGACGGCTTGGAAAAAGACCGCCTTTCCCTACTCGCCGCCGCAGCCGATGCCAAAAACCCTGCCGCCCGCGAGAAACTTCTCGCCGACGCCCGCAGCGTGCTCGGCACCACGCCTGACATCGACGGACCGATGCAGGCCCTGATGCTGCGCAAACCCGCTTGCATCGCTACCCACACCGCGCTGCGCCAGACATCCGCCGCCGTTCTCGATCAACTCCCCCCCACCCTCTCCCAACCTGAAGCGCAGCGCCTGCTGCGCGCCGCCCGCAACGCCACCGCACCCTATCTAGCAAATCTGACGCAGGCCCCGCAACGCATCAGCGAGTGGCGCAACGATGTGCCCGTGCCGCTAAGCGCGGCGATCAGCTCCTTTTTCACCGGCAAGGACTGGGTCACTGGCGGCGAATGGCAGGACTTCTACGGCATCCTCCCCTTGCTCGTTGGGTCGCTGATGATTTCGCTGGTGGCCTTGTGCCTCGCCATCCCCGCCGGAGTGGGTGCCGCCATCTATATCAATCAATTTGCCTCGCGGCTGGAACAAGCGATCGTCAAGCCGGTCATCGAGTTCATTCAGGCGGTGCCCTCGGTGGTGTTGGGCTTCATCGGCATCCTGGTCTTTGGCAGTGTCTTGCGCGATATCTCCCAACTCGAGTCGCTAGCCTGGATCCCCGGCTTCCCTATCGAAGAGCGCCTCAATATCTTCACCGCCGGTTGCCTGCTCGCCCTCATGAGCATTCCCACCATCTTCTCGCTAGCCGAGGACGCCCTCAACAACGTCCCCTCCGCCTACGCAGAGGCCTCCGATGCACTCGGTGCCTCGCGCCTCCAGACCACCTTCCGGGTGATCATTCCCGCCGCTTTCTCCGGCATCCTCGCCGCCGTTTTGTTGGGCCTGGGCCGCGTCATCGGCGAAACCATGGTCGTGTTGCTAGTGGCTGGCAACCGCATCAAGATCCCGGATTTTTCCAGCGGCATCGGCGCGTTTCTACAGCCGTCCCACACGCTCACCGGCATCATCGCCCAAGAACTCGGCGAAGTGCCGCTGGGCAGCGTCCACTACCGGGCGCTGTTCGTCGTGGGCATTCTGCTGTTTGCTATCGTGCTGGGCATCAACGCCACCGCCCACCAATTCGTGAACCGGTCCCGGCACTAACATCCTCGAGCCATGCACAACCCCGAATCATTGATCCGCAAGGGCCTACCCAAGGGCCACTTCAAGGATGGAGTCGTGCGGCTGTTGCTAGCGGCCGGCACCTATCTGATCGTCCTCATTGCAGCGCTGCTGTTTTTGAAAATCATCAAGGATGGCGCGCCGGTGCTCTTCACCAGCAAGGCTCCCTACATCGATCTCGGATTCCTGTTGGATAAAAACGAGACGCTGCACGTGTTCGACGACGCCCAAGGCCAGCGCCACCAACTGCCCGCCTCCAACTACAGCGCCTACTTCAAACAGCACGCCGATACGCCGATCTACAATGAAAAAACCTTCTCCTACTCGGGCGGCGGCATCATTGGCCCGATCGCCGGCACCGTCCTGCTGACTGTCGGCTCGATGATCCTCGCACTGTTTTTCGGCGTGAGCGCCGCCATCTATCTATCAGAATATGCCAAGCAAAGCCCGTTCATCCATGCTGTGCGCCTGGCCATCCTCAACCTCGCGGGCATTCCATCGATCGTGTTCGGGCTGTTCGGGTTTTCGGTATTTGTGTTGGCGGTGCCGGTGATCACCTCCACGCCCGCGGAGCGCTCACTGCTAACCCTGCCGTTATTCGTCGGCAACGCTGTGCTGAGTTTTCAGGGCTGGAATTCCTCCTTGCTGGCCGGTTGCGCCACCCTGGCCTGCATGATTCTCCCGGTGATCATCACCGCCTCCGAAGAATCTTTGCGGGCCGTGCCCCAAGGGTTTCGCGATGCCGCCCTGGCCATGGGCGCCACCCGCTGGCAAACCATCCGTACCTGCGTCCTGCCATTTTCCATCCCGGGAATTCTAACATCCTCGCTGCTCGCCATCACCCGCGTGGCCGGCGAAACCGCCCCCATCATGTTCACTGCCGCCGTCGCCGCCAAGGACGACCTGCCCTGGGAAAACCTCGCCAATCCCTTCGACCTGCTCTCGTCACAGGTCCAGGCCCTGCCCTATCACATCTACACGCTCGCCGCACGCATTCCCGCCTCCGAATTCACCCAGCGTGCCCAGTACGGCTCGGTGTTCGTGTTCCTCATCCTCGTCGCGGCACTGTCCTTCGGCTCGATGCTACTGCGCGCCAAACTCCGCTCCAAACTCAAATGGTGACCGACCTGACAAGCCACGCCGCGCCGCTGCCCGCCGCCATTCGCATTGCCAACCTGGGCTTCGCCTATCACGCGAAACCGGCCCTCCATGATATCACTCTGGACCTGCCGGCCCATCAGATCACCGCCCTCATCGGCCCGTCGGGCTGCGGCAAATCCACCCTCCTGCGCTGTTGCAACCGCATCAACGACCGCATCCCCGGTGCCCGAATCACTACCGGGTCGATCCACATCCACGGCATTGATATCAACCGGGCCGATATCGACCTGCAGGAACTCCGCCGACGCGTCGGTATGGTCTTTCAAAAATACAACCCATTCCCCAAATCCATCTACGAAAACGTCGTCTTCAGCCTGCGGCTCAACGGCATTGACCAACGCAGCGAGCTGGACGCCAGCGCCGAGACCGCGCTGCGAGCCGCCGCCCTCTGGGACGAGGTCAAGGACCGGCTGCATGCCAGTGCGCTGGGCCTATCCGGCGGCCAACAACAACGCCTGTGCATCGCCCGCGCCATTGCTGGCCAACCCGACATTCTGCTCTTGGACGAGCCGTGCGCGGCGCTCGATCCTATCGCCACCCTCAAAATCGAGGAACTCCTCCAGGAGCTGAAACAACAATACACCATCGTCATCGTCACCCACAACATGGCGCAAGCCACCCGCTGCGCCGATCACTGCGCCTTTATGTATCTTGGAGAGCTCATCGAATTCGCCCCCTCCCTGCAACTCTTCAATACCCCGCAGCATCCCAAAACCCTCGCCTATGTCACCGGATCCTTCGGATGAAGACAACAAGACGCAAGACTTCAAGACACAAGATGAAGAAAGTTATTAGTTATGGGTTATCAGGAATGCGCCCCGCGCCTTTCTAGAGTCCTTGAAAAGCCAAAGATGTTGTCGTCAGGTCAAGTTTTCTTCTCTTGTGTCTTCAAGTCTTGCGGCTTGGGTCTGAGGCGCAGCCTCACCAGGTCTCATCTTCCTCTTCTCTTGCCCCTGCGTCTTTCTTCATGTTCCTGCCCGTAATTTTCCTGCCTGCACTCTTCTCTTTTCTTCTCTTTTCTTCTCTTTTCTTGCGTCTTGCGTCTTGTCGTCTTGTGTCTCTATCCCAATAACTGATAACCGTCTCCCCTGTCCGTGTCCCTCCCGTTGCCGATACCGCCGCCCCCGTCCATCGAAGTGCGCGACTTGCACTTTCACTACGGCCACGCCTGCGCCCTCAAGGCGCTTAGCTTCGATATCCCGGAACACCAGGTCACCGCCTTCATCGGACCGTCGGGCTGCGGCAAATCCACTTTGCTGCGTTGCTTCAACCGCATGAACGATGAAATCCCGAGTGCTAGGGTCACTCGCGGCTCAATCCACATCGGCGGCGTCGATATCCAGCAACGCTCGGTGGACGTCGTCAAACTCCGCCGCGAAGTCGGCATGGTCTTCCAAAAATCTAACCCGTTTCCCCGCAGCATCTTCGACAACGTCGCCTTCGGCCTGCAACTTCACGCCATCGCCAACCGCAGCGAACTCGCCCAAACCGTCGAGGAAGCCCTCATCTCCGCCGCACTCTGGGACGAGGTCAAAGACCGCCTCCACGAGTCCGCCCTAGCTCTCTCCGGCGGCCAACAACAACGCCTGTGCATCGCCCGCAGCCTCGCCGTCAAGCCCCGCATCATCCTCATGGACGAACCATGCAGCGCGCTGGACCCCATCGCCACCGCCAAGGTCGAGGACCTCATCCGCATCCTCAGGCAACAGGTTACCATCATCATCGTCACCCACAGCATGCAGCAAGCCGCCCGCGTGTCTGACCTCACCGGATTTTTTCACCTCGGTGAACTCATTGAATTTTCACCGACCCTCAAACTCTTCAGCAACCCCGCCCACAAACTCACCGAAGACTATCTCCGGGGAACCTTTGGGTAAGACACAAGACTTCAAGACGCAAGACACAAGATGAAGAGAGTTATTGGTTATTTGTTATTGGTTATTAGGAATACGCTCCGCGCCATTCCAGGTCTTATCTTTCTCTTCTCTTGCGTCTTGCGTCTTGCGTCTTGCGTCTTGCGTCTTGCAGTCTTGTGGCGAAGCGGTCTTCTGTCTCTCTCCCAATAACTAATAACCAACAACTCTTCAGCCCATGTCTCAACACATCTTCCGCGATTACGACAACGCCATCCACCATCTCCAAGAAGACCTGCTGACCATGGCCACGCTCGCCCGCCAAAACCTCGAGCAAGCCATGCAGGCGCTGCTGCGCGGCGACACCGATCTGGCCAACACTGTCATCGCCGCGGACTCCGACGTGGATGAGCTCGAACGCAAGGTGGATCAAATCGGCATGGAAATCCTCGTTCGCTTCCATCCGGTGGCCACCGATCTGCGCCTGATCATCGCCTCCATCAAGATCAGCACCAACCTCGAACGCATCTCCGATCATGCCGTGGGTATCGCCAAACGCGCCCGCAAAATCAACCTGGGCCAGCCCATGCAAGAGGTACAATGGCTCGAACCCCTCTACGCCCTGGCCTACGCCCTGTTGCGCGACGCAATGGATTCCTATACCAACCACGATGCGGTCCTCGGTCAGGCCCTCCACGAGAAAGACCGGGAGCTCGACCGCCTGCACAAACAACTCACCCGCACGCTCAGCAGCCAACTCGAACTGGCCAACGGCCGCTCAGCCGCTTGGCTGCACCTCATTTTCATTGCCCGCTCATTGGAGCGCATCGGCGATCTATCGGTGAACATCGGTGAGGAAACCGTCTTTCTGGAAAGCGCCATCGATATTCGCCACGAGCACCGCAAGCAGCCGCCGTCTAACCCAGCTCCCACACCATGAGCCTGATCCTGGTTATTGAAGATGAAACCGACATCGCCGATCTCATCGCTCTGCATTTGCGACGCGAAGGCTTTACCCCACTCCTCGCCCACGATGGCATCAGCGGCCTGGCCCTCGCCAAAGCCGAGGCCCCAGCGCTAATTTTGCTAGACCTGATGTTGCCCGGGATGGACGGTGTGAGGGTGTTCAAGGAGTTGCGCCGCGAGCCGCGCACGCTCCACACCCCAGTGATCATGCTCACCGCCCGCGCCCAGACTGAGGACCGCGTCGCCGGGCTGGAACTCGGTGCCGATGATTACCTAACCAAACCATTTTCGCCCAAGGAATTACTATTGCGCATTAAGGCCGTATTGAAGCGCAACGACTCCACCCCCGCGCGCGAAGTCCTTGATGCCGGACCGTTTCGATTCGATGCTGCGGCTCTCCAGTGTTACACCAACAACGAGCCGCTCGAGCTGACACTAACGGAATACAAACTGCTGCAGTACCTATGCGAGCATGCCGATCAACCCTGCGAGCGCAACGAACTGCTGCGCTCGGTGTGGGGTTACAGTGATGCCGCCAACTCCCGCACCCTCGATACCCACATCAAGCGCCTGCGCATTAAACTCGGCCCCCATGCCGAGCGCCTCGAGACGGCCCGCGGCACCGGTTACCTGCTGCGTCTTGCGGCCCCGTAAGCAACCGCGCCAGCTCCCCCCCCTCGAACTGATGCGTCTGCCCGCCGGGGTTTTCGCGCTGGCAATCCACGCGACGTCGGTTACGCTCCTCCCATGAAGCAGTATCGGCCAGACGTGGAATTCCAAAAACTGCGCTACTCGATGATGAAGTCGCGCAATACGCTGCGTCGTCTCCAGGGGAAAAGCGCCGCGCCGGACCCCTCCCGCAAACCCATCCCGGACAACTCCGAACCCTGGCTGCCCGACGGCGTCCGCTCGATCAAGGACGCCCTGTGGATTTCCGACCAAATCGCCAAGGACATCGCGCTATGGAGAAGAAAATTACAGCCAGTGAATTGATCGAACGATTTGCCAGCCGGACCCGAGTGCTTGTCTTGGGAGGCGTGGCCGTCATTTCCCACGGCCTGAGCAGGAACACCTACGATGCGGATGTTTGGATCGATCCCGCCGAGAACGCCGAATCATGGGCCAGACTGGTACTGGCGATCATCGCGGAGTTGCCCCGGGTTTTTCCCACTAGATTGCCACTCTGGACGCCGATCGCCCCGGCTGACTTGGCAGAGGCCATCGAAAATGACGGGATGATACGCTTGATGGGATTGGATCGTCCGCTCGATCTATTCCGCCGCCCCAATGAGCTGGAGATGGACGAGTTCAGCGACGTCTGGAACCGCGCCAAGCCCCTCGAAGACGGCACCCGCCTGCCGGACCTCATCGACCTGCTAGTCACCAAACAACGCACCGGACGCCAAAAAGACATGACCGACATCATGTTTCTCGAATTGAAAATCGAGGGCCAATACCTCGAGGAACTGCCCGCTGCCTCGGACGCCCGCGCGGAGGAAATGTTACGCCGCTTCCTCACACCCAATGTGGCCAGGGCGGCGCTGGCACATCCGTCGTTTGCCATCCGCAAGCTCGGCTATGGCTACCTCCAGGAGCTCGCCGGCGATGGCGACCCGTATGCGGCGGAATACCTGCGCGAGGAACCACCACCCTACGAAACCGGGAAAAAACCTCGATCCATGCCCGGAATAAAGATGGCCGCTGAGTTCTCCAACCCCCAGCAATGAGTGAATTTGCAGAATTAGTCGATGCCCATTACCAGGCGCTGTACCGCTTCGGCATGTCATTGACACGTGACGCGGACCGGGCGGCGGACCTGGTGCAGGAGACGTTTTGCATCTGGGCGGCCAAGGGCGACCAATTGCGTGACCGCTCCAAGGCCAAAACCTGGCTGTTTACCACCCTGCACCGGGAATTTCTCGGCTATCGGCGCCGGGCGGAGCGATTTCCCGAACAAGAACTCGACGAGCGAACCGCAGTGGCCGTGGCGGGCCCGGAAAGCGACGCAGAGCGCCAGATGGACGCACAACATGCCGTCGATCTATTGGGCTTGCTCGATGAGACCTACCGCGCGCCGCTGAGCTTGTTCTATCTGCAACAGCACAGCTACAAGGAGATCGCGGAAATTTTGGACATCCCCATCGGCACCGTCATGTCGCGGCTTTCCCGGGGTAAGGAAATCTTGCGGCGACAGATGACCGCCCCCCCATCCAGCGTGCCCAAAAACATTCTACAACTCGAACCGGAGGCCTTGCACCAGCGCCGTGGATAAGGAACAAGCCCGCTTTGTGCTGCGCAGTTGCCGCCCCGATGGCTCAGATGGGGATGATCCGCAATTCGCCGAGGCCCTCGAACTGGCACACGCGGACCTTGAGCTTGGCCAGTGGCTGGCCCATGAGCGCAGTTTCGATGCCGCCTTCGCCGCTGCCTTGGCGGAGGTAAAGCTGCCCGTGAGCCTGTGCCAAGACATTCTCACCGGCCTCGCCATTGAGCGCGGCGATATCCCCCAAGCCAGCGACGCGCTGGATGCCGCGATGGTCGGCGCGCTTGCCTCCATCGAGCCGCCCGTCGCGCTGCGCGGCGAACTGCTCGCCGCCATGCACAGCAGCACTCGCAACTCCCACCAGCGCTCGGCGTTGTGGCGACGCTTGGGGCTTTCGCTAGCCGCTGCCGCCGGCATCGCGCTGGCATTCCTGGTGACCCGGGCCCAGACATCGCTGCCCTTGGTGCAGGCGCTGCCCTTACCTCTGGAAGTGGTGGAGACGGGTTTCATCCGCACTTTTGAATCGCCGCTCTTCAGCTTGGACGCCGAGCGCAAGGATCGCCGCCTGCTCGTCGCCCACTTGCAGGAGCACAAACTCCCCTGCCCCTGCTGTCTTCCACACGGCTTGGCCGACGTCCAAGGCATCGGCTGCCGCGAACTCGTCATCAATGGCAAAACCGGCTCGCTCATTTGCTACGACGATCCGCAAAATGGCGTCGTCCATTTGGTGATCTTCCATCGCCAGGACGTGTGTGGCAATTTCCCGCAACGCGAGGCCCCCAGCATCAGCCAGCACGGGGTATGGACCGTGGCCTACTGGGCGCATGATGAAAAAGTGTTTATTCTGTTAGGCAATGGCACCAACGCTGCCAAGCTCGCCGCGCTGTTTTGAGCCGGGTGGCAGGAGGCGGTATGGCCTTCCAAGGAATGCCGACAGAATAACAATTCTCGCAAAGTATCTGAGCTCTTAAAGCCACGATCTGTCTGAGTTGAAGCGCGCGACTCATAGGTAACATACACCCCTGTGTTTGCTACCTATGCAAAACCAGCCAGCAGCTTCCCACGCCCACTCATTGAACACTTACTATTAAACCTCCACCGAGGAGGGTGTGCCGAGTCTTGGCGCGGTGCTGGGCGGCAGCCACCCTCCGGCTCGTGGATCGGGACGAATGGCTTGATTGGGACCCGCTGACGCGAGCCAACCGCCTTGCCCTTGCCATTCAACTCCGCCGCGTCCTTGTTTTGGAGGAGAGCCACAAGCCCAACTTGGCCTGCGCGTAGAACCACCATGCCACCGACAACCCCACAATCCACAAGGTTCTCTACAATTTATCTGTCACCCTGTAGTCCTGCCGTTTTACCCTTCCTGATCCAGGAAACCAGTGTCTGATAGGGCACGCCGTGAAGGGAGGCGAATCGTGGGGCGCTTAAACCACTGGCTAGGTAGGCATCAACCATGGTCTTCTTCTGTTCCGGTGTGTAG
>Ga0114962_10001486_pt1 | contig 20239 bp, 14 predicted proteins | sample C_130820_MF_Meta_FD_87017 | JGI IMG/M metagenome (GOLD analysis project Ga0114962, IMG submission 87017) | Freshwater microbial communities from Lake Croche, Canada to study carbon cycling - C_130820_MF_MetaG | ecosystem: Environmental > Aquatic > Freshwater > Lake | place: Lake Croche, Canada... | reverse complement strand
AGATATGAGCTCAGATAGTTGGCTATCGAAAAACATTCGTCCCATGACATTGATTGCTATCCTTGTAGGTTATTTTGTGTTTGCGATGATGTCTGCATTTGACCTAGATACTAACAAAACTTATGTGGAATTGCTAGGTCAATGGGGTATGTTGATTATGTCATTTTATTTTGGTGGTCGTACCCTTGAGAAAATCATGGATATGAAGAGCAGAAAAAATGAATCATAAAGAACACATAATGATTATTGCGGCATGGTCTTTAGTGGCTGTGGTTGGCGCTATGTTGGCTATGTTTGGATATGCTGTTATAGATCCTAAATTTGACACTGAAAAAGTATTTCAGATTATTGGACCAGCATTTCAAACCATCGTGGGCGGTTTTATTGGCTTGATTACTGGTATTAAGATAGGTTCAGATGATGGTAAATAGTACTCAACTACAAGCGTTGGGCATTGACGCTAAGTGGGAGATTCCACTGAATCAAACTTTTATTAAATACGATATAAATAATGTAAAGCGGCAAGCTGCTTTTATTGGGCAATGCGCCCATGAATCTGGAAATTTCAAGATTCTTCAAGAAAATCTTAACTATAGTGCAGAAGGTCTAATGAAGACTTGGCCCAGCCGTTTTGCAACCAAAGAAATTGCTGACCAATATGCCCGACAACCAGCCAAAATTGCTGGCAAAGTCTATAACGGAAGACTAGGCAACACTAGCGAAGAAGAAGCTGCTAAGTATTTAGGCAGAGGGCTCATCCAGCTTACAGGCAAAGATAACTATGAGCGATGCGGATCTAGTATTGGTGTGGATCTTGTTGGTAATCCTGATTTGTTGCTTGATCCTAAGAATGCGGCTTTGAGCGCTGGCTGGTTTTGGAACAAACATGGTTTAAACGAGTTGGCAGATGCCCAAGAACATGGCATGATTACCAAAAGAATCAATGGTGGCACATTGGGTCTAGATGACCGTATTGCCAAAACAACCAAAGCATTATCAGTATTAGGGTAAACCCGAATGCCATTACAGAAACTTACTTTTAAACCAGGTTTAAACAGAGACCAAAGTAACTACACCAACGAAGGTGGTTGGTATGCTGGTGACAAAGTTCGTTTTCGTTCTGGACAACCACAAAAGATTGGTGGTTGGTTGCGTTATGGCATATTTACTTTGCTGGGTATTTGCCGCCAGATGTTTGTTTGGATTACCACTGGTAGTGACAACATCATGGCTATTGGTACAAATAAAAAGCTTTACTTAGACTCTGGTGCCAATCTTTATGATATTACTCCGCTAAGAGCCACTTACACGCACTCAACATCTCCAAGTACAGATAATTGTTTTGCCACAACTAATGGATCCAAGGTAGTTATAGTAACCATTTCTAACTTTGGTTCTTCTACTGGAGATTATGTTACTTTTTCTGGTGCTGCGGCAGTAGGTGGAATACCCGCATCAGAACTTAATGCAAACCAACTAATTACAAAAACAGGTACTAATACTTTTACTATTACGGTAACTACTAGTGCTACATCTACCGTAGCTGCTGGTGGCGGAGTTACTATTACCGCTAAGTTTGATATTCCAGTTGGACCAGCTATTAACGTAATTGGTTATGGTTGGGGAGTAGGCGTTTGGGGTCGTGGTACATGGGGATCTGGGTCTGTAACACCATTAGTTACCAAACAAAGAGATTGGTTTTTTGACAACTTTGACAACGATTTGGTAGCTAATATTCGTGGTGGAGTGCCTTATTATTGGACTTTAGATGCAACTTATGCTACTAGGGCGGTTCCTCTTTCCTCTATTACTGGAGCATCTGATGTTCCTACGCAAGTTACTCAATTACTAGTTTCTCAAGGCGATAAGCATTTATTAGCCTTTGGAGCCACTCCTTATGGTGGTGGTGCATTTGACCCGCTGCTTATTCGTTGGTCTAACCAAGATGAGCCAGCTAACTTTACGCCACTACCCACTAATTCTGCAGGTTATATTCGGGTGTCTCGTGGAGATCAAATTGTTAGAGCCATTCCAACCCGTCAGGAGATATTGGTTTATACCAATGGAACTCTAAATTCTTTACAGTTTTTAGGAACCACTGACGTATTTGGCATTCAGGAGCTATCAGATAACATCTCTATTGCTGGTCCTCGTGCTGTTGTTACTGTAAGTAGCCAAGCATTTTGGATGGGCACAGATAAGTTCTATTCCTATTCAGGTCGTGTAGATACCTTGCCCTGCACCCTAAGAAACCATGTGTTTGAAAACATTAACTATGACCAGATGGCACAAGTAGTTTGCGGAACTAATGAGCAATGGAATGAAGTCTGGTGGTTTTACCCAACAGCCAATAGCTCTACAAATGATGCCTATGTTATTTACAACCATTTTGACAAGATTTGGTACTACGGCTCTATTAATCGCACCGCTTGGAATGACAGCCCATTAAGACAATATCCACAAGCTGCTGGTGGTGTAGAAGATGCACAGGTTGTTTATAACCATGAAGATGGTGTAGATGACGATACTTTGCCTATGGCTGCTTATATACAGTCTTCAGACTTTGACGTTGTTGATGGCGATCAATTCTTGCTTATTAAACGTATTATTCCTGACGTAGAGTTTAACGGGTCTGACATGGTGACCAATCCTACTCCGTCTGTATTGTTAACTATGAAGCCTAGAAACTTTAACGGTTCCCCATACAATACTTCCCCAGCTAGAAACGTAATTGAAACCTCGGTTGATGTATATACAGACCAAGTATTCTTGCGAGCTAGGGCACGTCAGATGGGCTTTAAAATATCATCGTCTGACATAGGCGTTCAATGGCAGTTAGGTAGCCCCCGTTTAGACGGAAGAACAGACGGAAAACGCTAATGCCAATCTATAAAGCCCGTTCTCCCGCACTTCCATTGCAACCGACTGAGTATGATCAGTCGCAAATGAACCAATTTCAAAACGCTTTACGCCTGTACTTTAACCGTCTTGACCTATTTAATATAGCTAATTCCACCCCAGAATATGGTTTAACGGCAAATAGACCTACATTAGACCTACAAATAGGGCAGTTTTACTTTGATACCACCCTTGGTTATCCTATCTGGTGGAATGGCACCGTATGGAAAAATGCTAGTGGAACTACCGTTTAAACATGATAAAATTAACTCCAAATAACCCCAAGAGGTTCGTATGAACTACTACGCACAGGGCGGACAAGCCCACGGTCTAAAAGCATTAGCTCAAGAGTTGCCTAAATATGGTCGCTATAACGATGATATGGTGGCTCATATTAGTTCGGATGAAGCTAAATTATTAAAGTCATTGGGCGGTTCTGGCACTATTAACCCTACTACGGGTTTACCCGAATTCTTTAGTATTGGTAGTGTATTTAAACCAGTTCAACAGGCTGTAGCAGCAATAAACCCATTTAATCCTGGTAGTAGTCTTAGCAAAACAATTAACACAACTCCTATAGTTGGTGACATTAATAAAGCTCTTAATAATGTAGGTACTCAGATATTTCAACCTTTAGAGAAAGCTATTGTTCAGCCAGCTAGTGCTGGATTAGCCAGTCTTGATAAAGCGGTTGGAAAGGCTATTCCGGGAGGATGGGGTACGGTTGCTCAGGTGGTTGCATCCATGATTCCAGGCGGTCAACCTTTGGCTGTTGGCATAGGTGCTTTAAATGGTTCTGGCGTAATGCATAAAGGCGGCAAGTTTAATCTTCAAGGCGCTATGATTGGTGGCGCAACAGCGTATGCCACATCTGAATTAGGAGAGTATTTAAGAGCTGCTGGCGGTGCGCCTGATGCAGCTTTATTACCAGTATCCGAAGAAGTGGCTCCAGTAAGCGCAACAGCAGTTGAAAGAACAGCAGACGAAATTGCAAAAAATTCCGCTAATCAAATGACTAACGCATTAGCCAGCGAATCTGCTAATGTCCTAAAATCAGTACCACAACCAACATCCTTTATGGACAACGTTTTAAGTGGTAATTTTAGTGATGCAGCAAGTCAGGCTGCTACAAAGTTTACTGAGGGTGCATCTCAGCTTGGTACAGATATAATGAATGCCCCATCAGATATATACAAAGCTGGTGTAAACGCTAAAGATGCGGTAGCTAATTATGACTATAGCGGTACATTAAAGAATGTCGGTCAAGGAATAAGTGATACAGGTTCTGGTATTAAAAATGTTCTTACTGGAAACATAAACCCAGCTGCTACTGCAGCAGTTAAAGCTGGCACCACTATGGCTCCATTAATGTCTACTGCTGGTACTATTTATGGAGTAATGAGCCTTGCTGACCAAGATGCGCAAATGGAATTCTTAAAACAACAGAAAGCCGCTGGAAATATTGCTCAAGCTGAATATGACAAAGCGGTATCAGAAATTAACCGTCAACGTGATTATGCTGCTGACGTAGTTAAAAAGAACCCATTTAGTACAAACCCTAGTAGAGATACATCTATTGGGGAGACTTACTACGGCAGAAATAATGCTGAAGACACTTTATATGGTCGTGGCGACTACGGCTCTACTTTGTATGCTATGGGTGGTTCAGTAAATCCGCCAGACGATCAAACAGGAATGCCAAATAGAAGCCCAATGACTAATTTTGATGGTGGTATGCTGGGTTATGCTGCTGGCGGTATGGCTCCACGTTTCCTGTCAGGTGGTGGCGATGGCATGAGCGATGATATTCCTGCAACTATTAATGGTAAACAAGAAGCTCGTTTAGCTGATGGTGAGTTTGTAATTCCAGCTGATGTAGTTTCTCATTTGGGTAACGGTTCTTCCAAAGCTGGTGCAAAACAACTATATTCAATGATGGATAAAGTGCGTACAGCACGTACTGGTCGTAAATCTCAAGGCAAACAAATTAACCCACGCAAATATTTACTTGCGTAAAGGATAAAACATGGCAACATCTACCTCAATCTCAACCTCGTTAACGGACGTTCCAGAGGTCTTACGACCATATATTACTGGTACTGGTGGGGTACTGCCCACTGCACAAACTTTGTTGTCCAAAGACTACAACACCATGTATGGCGACCCGCTCAAGGCGGCTGGTTTAGCTGGCTCTGGTCGTGTTGCTGGTCTATCGCCAATGCAACAACAAATTGGCACACAATTACAGGGAATGAATACGCCTGGACAGTTTGCGCAAGGCACGGGTGCTGCTAATTTAGGAGTTGGTGCTAATGCTCTTGGTCTTGGTGCCTTAGCTGGTTTTAATGATCCAAACGCAGTGCAATCTTTCATGTCCCCTTATCAGCAAAATGTCATTGACGTAAATAAAGCTGAGGCAATGCGTGATGCACAGAAGAATTTGGTAGGGGCTAACCTTGCCTCCTCCCGTCAAGGAACTTATGGTGGCGCTCGTAATGCATTAATGCAGTCTGAAGCCGAACGTAATCTACAGACAAAGATGGGTAACATCCAAGCCACAGGTATGCAAAACGCATTTGATGCAGCGCAAAAAGCTCAAGCAGCTCAAGCCGCTGGATATGGACAAGCTGCAGCTACATATGGTCAGTTAGGTCAAACAATGGGTGTATTGGGTACAGCTCAACAAGCTTCTGACATTGACCGTATTAAAACTCAAGGCGCTTATGGTGACCTACAGCGTGCAACACAACAACAGCAATTAGATGCTCAGTATCAAGACTTAATGACAAAATTGAACTATCCAGTATCTAATTTAGAAACAATGAATAACTTGGTACGTGGTGTGCCATTGACACAAACAGGTCAATCAGGTTCACAAACCACTCCTCCGCCAAGTTTTGCTAGTCAATTGGCTGGTATGGGCTTAACAGGTCTATCTCTCTACAATATGTTTGGCAGTCCAAGATAAGGTGAACTATGAGTATTCTTAGCGCAATCAAACAACAAAACAGCTCAATTGATGATTTAGCTGCTTTGCCGCAAGCCATGATTATGCAGATGGCTCAGAAAAAACAAATCAGCGAAGAGATGTTGGCTCCTATTCTTGCTCGTAAAGCAGAGATGGCTGACGCTTTTGCAAGACAAAATGCATTACAAGGAGCTGGTCAAACCCCTCCTACAGTAATGGAGCAGTTGATGGCGCAAAATGCTCAAGCAGAGCAACCACAAATGCCTCAGCAGATGCCACAACAGATGCCACAACAAATGGCTCCAATGCAACAACCAATGCCGCAAGAGATGCCACAAGACATGGGTGTAGGTCAATTGCCTATTCCAGAACGTCAGTATGCTGGCGGTGGAATTATTGCGTTTGCTGATGGCGGTATGTCTGATTATGAAGATGACGACTACGAAGACTCTTTAGAAGAGGCTGACTATAACTCCATGATTGAGCGGGCTATGAATGCGGGAGAAGATGACTACACTCCAACGTTTGAAACTCGACACGCTAAAGGTTCCCCACAAACTTTTGCAAACTCAGGCAAAGATGTAGGAATTGCTTCTGGTCGCAAACAAGCTAAACAAGTTACCGATGAAGACCAAGCACGTAGATATAACGTAGGAAATCTTCGTCCTTCTGGATTTGCATATCCTGGTCAAATAGGTCTGAGTAAAGGTAAATTTGCCATGTTTGACTCACCAGAAGCGGGATTAAATGCGCTACATCATGACATTGGTATTAAATTAAACCGAGGTTTAGATACTCCTACTAAGTTTATTTCTGTTTATGCACCAGAAAAAGACAACAATAAGGTGGATGTTTATTCTAAGAATGTGGCTAATATGCTTGGCATAGGTCCAAATGATAAAATTCCAAATACGCCAGCCGCTAGACAACTACTAGCTAATGCAATTGTTCGCCAAGAGGGTGCCCATAAAGCTACTGCCGCTTTTGCTTATGGCGGAGAAGTTCAACATTTTGCCAGCAAAGGATACGTAGAAGAAAACACCGAATACGATCCATTTTCTGGTATGCCTATTGGCGGTGCAGAAACATATATACCACGATCTAAAACACGTGAGATTCCCGCAGAATATTTTATGGACTTGCCAGAACAACGTAAGGCTGCTGCACAAGCTAATAAAAATATGATTAGCCCTAAAGTAGTGCCTCCAAAAATGCCACCAGAATTACAGAATGTTCCCGTACGTAGCAATGTTCCTACAGCCCAAGAGTTCAAAGATTTTGATCAAGCTGCCGCTTTGTTCCAAGCCGAGAATATGGGTAGAAATGCGTCAACACAGGCTCAAGAAACTCCTAAATCTCGACTTGATCAATACATGGAAAAAATGTTAGCTCGTGAAGCGGCAATGGAAGCACGAAGAGGCGATGATAAAAACATGGCTTTACTTACTGCTGGGTTAGGAATTCTTGGCGGTACATCTCCATACGCTATGGCTAACATTGGTCAAGGCGCTTTAGCTGGCGTTCAAAATTTAAGAGAAGCAGACAAACAACGTGCCGCTGAACAATCTGCCTTAGATAAGAGTATGTTGTACGCTACCCGTTATCAGGGTGTAGAAGATCTTGCCAAACAAAATGCTTTGTATAAACGAGGCGTTCAACAACAGCAATATAACTTAGATGTTCAAAAGCTCGGAACTGAGCAACAAAAAATTGCTATTGGTCAGTATGAAACTCATATTAACAACGCAATAAAGTCTTTGGATAAAAATCCTTTGTTAACAGCTGATCCAGTTGCAAGAGCTGCTGCAGAAGAAAAAATACTTAATAGCCCAACTGCAAGATCTTTATATAAAAGGGCTTATGGAGATATGGGAGTTGAACCGCAAAAAAGCACTACAATAAGGTTTGATTCAAAAGGTAAGCAAATAGCTGGATAACTATGCCAATTAATGCAGAACTCTTTGATGGGACTATATTAGAGTTTCCAGATAATACAGATCCGTCTGTAATTCAAGCCACTGCCGCTAGAATTACCGAAGAAAAGCAAATAAAACAAAATACCAGCAACTTGGGTGACATTGCTACTGCGTTTAAACAAGGTGTAGTTGGCGCTGGTAAGTCTTTAACCGATATAGCTGGCGCAGATAACGTTGCATCTGAATATCTTGGCGGCATTCAAGAAAGACTTGGTAAACAATACAGACCGCAACGCATTGAAGAAATGCAAAAACGGCAACAGATCATAGATGAAGCCGTTAAATCTGGTAGCACTCTTGAAGAAATTAAAGCTTATCTAGGCGGTGTAACTGAAGCCCCAGTTCAATCTATTGCTCAAGCAGCGGGTTCTTTTGCCCCTTATGTAGCCGCTGGCGGTCTAGGCGCTGGAGCTAGATTAGCTGGTTTTGTAGTGCCAGCTGCTAGAACAATCAATACTGGTTTAGGTGCGTTGCAAGGTACTGGTGCAATTAAAGGCTCTATCTACGAAAACGTTAAAAGAGAGCTTGAAGCTAAGGGCGAAAGCCCAGAAGTAGCGGCTGAAAAGGCTTCTCAGGCACAAGCATACTCGTTAGCAAATGCTCCTCAACTTGGTTTAGGGGCAGTTTTAGGAGCTGCGGCTGGTAGATATGGTGCAGAAAGCTTAGTAACGCCTGGCGTTGCTACTCGTTTAAACGCTAATATGCTGCCCAGAGCAGGAATGGCTGCTTTATCCGAAGCCATCCCAGAAGGTTTACAGTCTGGTCAAGAACAATACGCAACTAACCTTGCTTTGGCTAGAGAAGGATTTGACGTAGATCCTATGCAAGGTGTTATTGGATCTGCCGCTAGAGATGCCGCTATAGGCGCTATTACAGCCGCCCCTATCGGAGCTATGAGCCGAGGTGAAACAGCGCCTCCAGCGCCCGTTTTAGAGCCTACAAAGGCACAAGAAGCCGAGGAAAAAGCAAAACAATCCGACCCTAATATCTACAACCCAGCAGTCAGGGAAAGTGCGCCTCAAATTGCGGCAGCGCTACTCCCAGAAATGAAACGTTTTGGCTTAGAAAACGTAGGTCTGAAGGTCATGGATTCTATCGAAAACGGTAGAGCCGATGGTATGTGGGCTAATAACCTGATCCACGTAGCCCTAGATAAGCCAAATCCTATGGGTTCTATGCGCCATGAGTCTATCCATGCGTTAAAACAGCTAGGCGGGTTTCAAGATAACGAATGGTCAGCTTTAAACAACAAGGCTAAGAGCGAGTGGCTTAAGACTTTTATTAAAGATACTGGTAAGTATGAGCAGTACAAACAAATCTACCAGAAAGAGAATAAGACTTTAGCTGGTTTTGAAGACTATATCCACGAAGAAGCTATTGCTGAAGCGTTTAGATATTTTGACAAGAATGGCGCTCCAGAGGGCATGATTGGTGCTATCTACGAGAAGCTCAAGCTAATGTTTGAAGCTTTACGTAATGGCTTTACTGGTGCTGGATTCCAAAGCGCAGATAGTATCTTTAGAAGCCTTGAGTCAGGCACAAGAGAGCAAGTAGCTGCCCCAGAAGGAACAATGGGTGGCGCTAGATATGCCAAGCCTGATACCCGCAGATTGGATATGAGCTTTAAAGATGTTACTAAACGTGTACCAGAATTAACTGCTGCCGCAGAAAAAGTTGCCAACGGCGAAATGACTGCCGCTCAGTACGATAAACTAGTCAACAGATACAAACCAATTCTTCCGTATGATTTTGTGCCGCAACCAACGACTACAGAAGAAGCGGTAAATGCTCTAGACAAAAATCAACAATTAAAATACGGCAAAACCAATGAGATTCCTAAAGGTCATCGAGTTGGTCTGCGCTTAGATATTCCTGCCTATACCAACAAAGGTGCATGGATAAACTCTATTCATAATGAAGGCGATGATTCCATGCCGTTTGGAGTTACATATTCAAACGTATCAGCAGTAAAAAATGCCACATTTGAAATAAAAAATCCAGATTTGTTTTTAAATTACGCAAGAGCTGCAAAAGACAAAAAAGATAAAACACAAGCCAAATTTCCTGGCGCTAGGATTATGGGAGATTGGACTCCTGTAAACGAAAAAACTGCAACCAAAAAGATGCAAGCCGCTTTAAACGACCCAGCGTGGACGCAAGTAGGCATGGATCCAGAGCGTCATAGCTATTTCTATGACCGCAAAACAACGCAACCAATATTAAGTGCGGATGAAGTAATTCAAATTGGTCCGCTCGTGCTGGCTAAAAACGCTAAGTTTGGTTCAAAGAAAGACTTTAAGTACTCTTTAGCTAAAGTATCCAACTTACAAGCCGCTGATGAACTGGCTCGTGCTGGCAATTTTAAGACCAATAGAGAGTTAAAAGTAGAGCTACAGAGCCGTGCTTTAGATGCCGCTAAGAAGAGTGGGTTAGATCTTTCTTCTATGGAAGACAAGACAGTTAAACATTTAAACAAAATTGGTTTAGAGGACGCTGAGTTCTCCCTGAAGAAGCAACCTAACGCAGTTGGCTGGTATGACAAGACTGTAGAGAAGGCTTTAAACATTATTGGTTTGATGCATCCAGAGATCAATACAGATCCTGATGCTAAATTTGCTTTTACTTGGGCACTAGCCGTTACATCTAACGGCATGAAGGTAGACAAAAACTTTGAGCTGGCTGAACAAGCGTATAGACAGTTTAAAGAAACTGGAAAGATGCCAACCGATATTCAAGCTGGCGAAGCCCAAGAAGCTATTAACCAAGGCTTAGACACTTACAACAAGATGGTAGAAAAGTACGGAATTGATGATGTACGTCAGTTCATGGCTACTGAGTTCACAGTCAACCAATTAAGAAGAATTACCAACCTACCGTTGGCAGAAGAGCTTGCAGATACCAAAGTATTAGGCGCAGCTATTCTAGGTCCAAAAATTGGTAACGGGTTCTTTAGCAATTTAAACGGTATCTTTGACAAGTTAACGATGGATCGTTGGCTGATGCGTACATGGGGTCGCTGGACAGGTTCTTTGATTACAGAACGTCCAGACATGGTAGAGAAGTACACCAAGGAAACTAGAGCCGCCCTATCCAAACTTAGAACTGATGCTACCCTACGTGCAAACCTAGAGACTGTTCTTGGCGAGCCAATGACACCAGAGAAAATTGATGCGATCCTTAAGGACAATGCATCTATTGCGGCTTTCTCTGAGCGTTTAGCAAAGATCTTTGGCAAGAAGGATTTAAGAGAGTATCTCAGCCAAACTCCAAGCGGCAATGCCTTGCGTTTGTCCGCCAATACTTTAAACGGTTACATTGATGGTCAAAAAGAAGCCCCTAAAGGTGGTGGTGAACGTAACAACATTAGGTTGATTTTTAACAACATCCTAAAAGATTTACAGAAAAAAGACTATCCAAACCTTACAATGGCAGACTTACAAGCCGCTCTCTGGTATTCTGAAAGACGTTTGTATGATGCAGCAAAAGAAAGCAACATATCAGAAAGTTATAAAGATGACGAGGCTCCTGACTATGCCAACGCAGCGGCTAAGTTAGCAAAGCAAAATGGTGTACCAGAAGAGTTAATTGAAAAAACAGCCAAAAAAATAGAGGACGATTATGCTAACAGAACAAGAGCAGTACAACGAGGCAATCAAGAACAACCCGTTGAAACTAGCGCCCAAGGAAGAGTTTCAGGCTTTGCTGGCAAAGAACTCAAGCACTTCCTCGCCAAAGGAATCTTACAATCCTATCGAGAATACAATGCGGAGACACCCCAAACTTACCGCAGAGGAAGCGGAAAAGATGGCAAAGGCTTTCGGGTTTTAGGTCAAAAAGCAATTGCAGAGTATTCCCCTGTAATTAAGTTTAAAAATGCATTAAATAGTATTGGCATTACCCCGCCTAAGTTCTATGAATTTAGTGCGGAATCCGCTCCCGTGTTTGAAAAGGCTATTGCCGACTCTAAAGAAAACAACCCATACGGTGCATCGGTATATGTATACCCAGTAGAAGATTACGCTGGTATGCGTATGTTTATGACTGACGATGGCAAAGCTGGCTTTGCACTCAAGGATAACGACATCGTCTCGGTGTTTTCACAACCTCCTCATATTGGTGGTGTAAACGGCATCATGCAATTGGCAATTCAAGAAGGCGGTAGAAAACTTGACTGTTTTGATACAGTATTACCAGATTTCTATTTCAACAATGGTTTCCAAATTGCATCTCGTTTAAAGTGGAACGAAGAGCATAAACCACCAGATTGGAACAAAGAAACATTTAGCAAGTTTAATGATGGTGAACCTGACGTTGTGTTTATGGCTTATGAGCCTACCAATAACAAGCGTCCTACCAATGAAACTGGGGTACTTGCTCAGGACTATGACCAAGCTACTGAAGCGCAAGCTCAAGCAGTTCAACAGTCTCCTAAGTATTCCATTTCCGCACCAGACACCAAAAAGTTTAAACAGTGGTTTGGCGACAGCAAGATTGTCAACTCCGATGGCAAACCTAAAGTCTATTACCACGGAACTGCCCGTGATATTACAGAGTTTAGAGCCAAACAAGCCAACGCTATATTCTTAACAGACAGTCCTAGTTTTGCTGGACAGTTTTCTCAGCTTTCAGAAAACACCATGCACCGTATGGATTTTGAAGCTTTGCCAGAAAAAGAACAAAGGGCAATGGTTAAGAAAGCCATTAAGATTGCCAGAGATGATCGAATGATCACCGCTGATAGGGCTAAACAACTTTCTGAAATTAATAAAAGAGAGAACCTTCCATCTGATTGGTATATAAATTCTGGTCTTTCTGACATCATGGAACACATGATGGGCACAGAAAGCGGTCAAAACATTCTCCCTGTGTTTGTTAAAGCATCCAATCCGTTTGACTATACAAAATCAAAAGATTTGGACAAGGTATTAAGTGTAGCAACCGAACAAGAAACTCAAAAATTGTTATCTAGTGCTGGTTTCAATCCAGATAGATTCCGTAGCAATATACAATTTGGATCTTGGGTAACCATTGAAAGCCCAGAATTTCAAACTTTAGTTAAACGTGCTGGATTTGATGCTTTTTATGTTCAAGAAGGTGGGCATAAAAACCTTGCAGTTTACAACCCAAATCAAATTAAGTCGTTTACCAACCAAGCGCCTACAGAATCCAAAGACATTCGTTTCTCTCTTGCTTTAAACAAGCTAGAGCCTGACACATTCCTCACGTCTGATAAGAACCCTAATGCTCTAGGTAACTTAGGGTTTATGCCTACTAACTCGCCATTCCCTAAACGTCCTATCCGCCTCCAAATTGGAACTAGGGGCAATGAAAAAGGCAAAGCCTACGGTGCTAAACACATCCTAGAACGTGCTTTAACAGACGTTGCTCACCGCCCAGTAGTCGTTACCAAAGAAGCTCTAGAAGACACAATCCTTCATATTGAGAGCCTATCTAAACGTTTTAATCGTGTTTACGCAGATGGCAAACAATTCATTCTGTATGACGCACAGACCGATGATGCAATGGTTGTAACTCCAATGAACGGATTTTATGGTGTCACTACTATGTATAGTAATCCAAACGTACAACGTAGATACGGCAACCCTAAGTGGAGCGGTAGAAACATTCAGCCACCAGTAGAAGAGACAGGATTAAAGGCTAAAGGCATTTCTGTACGTGCCACAGAAACTGGTGACATTGTACAAACTGAAGTTCCTAAATTTATTAAACCAACCCCTAAAGTCACAACTCCAAACCAGATTGATGAAGAAGCTCAAAACTTGCCACGTAAAACTGGCACGTTAGGTGTTAAGAAAAAGTTATCTTTGGCTGCGCCAGATACACCGCAGTTTAAACAGTGGTTTGGCAACAGCAAGGTTTTAAATGATGATGGTAAGCCATTGGTTGTTTATCATGGCACAACTTCTGATATTACAGAATTTAAAGGAAGACCAGACAAAAGAGATCCAATTACTAAAATTTTAAATTATTTTGGCGCTGGATTTCCAAGAAGCTGGGATGACCAATCTTCTGAAAAAAATAAAAACAAATTGCAGTTTGGGGCAACTTGGTTTACTTCTTCTCCAGAATTAGCTAGTGGATATGCAAAAGCTGATCGTGGCGAGGGAGCTGCTCCAAACGTTATTCCAGCATATTTAAGCATTAAGAATCCTGCTATCTATGATGCCAAAACACACGAATTAACCTATCCAGATGGCACTGTAAAGAACTTTTCTAAAATTGTTCCAAAAGAATTGGAACGTTTTTATAGCAACTGGGAGTCAGTAAACCACGATGGTTTAGTTGCCGCACGAAGAGGCGGTGCTGATGGTGTAATTTTACGCAATGTTTATGACGCACCTAGCGAAGAACTAGCGGATCACGCTTCAGATATTTATATTACGTTTAAACCAAATCAAATTAAATCTGTCTTTAATCAAAAGCCAACAGAATCTTCTGATATTCGTTTTTCTTTATCTCCTAATGCGCCTCCACAAGGATCATTAACATCTCTTGCGCCAAATGAAACCGCTGGCAAACGTTTAACCGACACCATTACCAACGTTATTAACTTCTTTAAAGACCCAGAAAAGCGGATGGAAGCTCGCATAGCGTTTATTGACCCTAATTCATCTCTGACTAAGCGGTTAGAAAACCAACCAATTTACGATAAAAATGGTGTGTTACGTGCTGACTTGTTGGCTAGAGGCAAGGCTTCAACCATCAACATTATTCGTAATGGTTTGCAAACTGGAATTCCAGTTGTTAATTCTGATGGATCTCTTGTTATTAAGAGGGATGATGTAAACAACTTAGCCAACAGCCAGGCAATAGCAGATCGTTTAAATGATAACCAATACGTCATTGACTCTGGTTTGGATAGCAGAACCTTTGTTGCTGACGTGGCTCGTGCTCTTCGTGGTAAAGAAATCATAGAAGAAGACAGGGTTTACAACAAGAAGCAAAAGAGTGTTAAGAACCACGTAAACAGAGAAAAACAGATTAAGCCTGAGCAGATCAAGTGGGCGGAAGAGCAACTTAAAAACGTTCCTGAGCTACAACAAATTTTTGATATTTGGAAGAACGTCAATACTGGATTGATTAATTTGTGGGAAGAAGTTGGGCTATTCGACAAAGAAAAAGCCGATGAATTCCGCTCTAAGAAAAACTATGTGTCTTTGGCGGCTTCATATGCTGATCTTGAGATAATGATGGCAGATCAGTTAGGCTTTACCGCATCAGGGTTAAAGTCTGTCGGCAAGGTTCACGAACTTAAAGGCGCTGAGTATTTGCGAGATAAAAATGGTGTCATTCAGAAAGATGAGAATGGCGATCCAATCCTGTTAAAACGCAACATTTGGGAAAACATAGATAAACAATACGCTTCTATGTTAGCAGCTGCTTACCAAAATCAAGTACGAAAAATTGCGGTACAACAATTAGAATTAGCTGGTGCAGCCTCTATTCCAACCAGAATGAAAAATGGCAAAGAAGTTGGCGCACCTTTGACCAAAGGCATCAATTTAAAGTACAAAGATCCTACTAATCAGTATGCTGATGAAAATGGTGTGGTTCATGTCATTGTAGATAATCCAATAGACTTAGCCGCATTTGAAGCATTCCATTACGAATTAAATCCTTTACTGAAGTTCTTTGGCGGGGCTACTAACGTCCTCCGTTACGGTGCTTTAATGAACCCAATGTTCTGGATTCGTCAGTTAATTCGTGATCCAATCCATGCGGCTTTAGTGGCTAATAGCGGGATCACCACCCCATTCCATTCCGCCAAAGAGTTTATTAATATCCTTGCAAATAACTCTCCAGAAGCTCGTATCTTGGCTGAACGTGGAGTAATCGGTCAATACGATAGCACCCTAGACTTACAAACTTACCTTGAGCAATCTGGTAAAGAGCGCCTACCTAAAGGTAAGATAAGCGGTATGTTGCATAAAGTGCAACAAATCCATGAAGCATCCGATGCCGCAACTCGTGTAGCTATCTTTAAGAAAGAGAAGCAAGTTGGTTTAGACAAAGGCATGACCGAAGAACAGGCAACTAACTTTGCTGTTATGAAAGCCCGTGAATCCATCAACTTTATGATTCATGGTAACTCAGAGACTTTAAACGCTCTACGTCAGATGATTCCATTCTTATCTGCGTCTATTACGTCTTTGGATACCGTTTACCGTGCGGCTACAGGGTACGGACTACCACCAGCAGAGAAGGCTGCCGCACAGAAGCTGTTTAAACAACGTGCTGCGTTAATGTTTGGCAGCAGCATCGCTTACGCTATGTTGATGCAAGACGATGACGAGTACAAAAAGTTACCTGACTACGTTAAAGACAATAACTGGTTAATGAAAAATCCAACAGGCGAAGGTTTTATTAAGATTCCAGTACCGTATGAGGTTGGATTCCTGTTTAAAACATTGCCAGAAGTGGCTATACGTGGCTTGTATGGCAATTCAACAGGCAAAGAAGTAATTAAGTCTTACTATGATGGGTTCATGCATAACTTGCCTACTGGTGGTGTTCCTATACCACAAGGTGTTAAACCAATTTTAGAAACAATTGCTAATTACTCATTCTTTACTGGCAACCCAATTGAAAGTATTGGCGAAAGCAGACTGCCAGTTGAGATGCGTGGCAGAAATGCAAGCGAAACTGCTAAGTTTTTAAGTCAAGCTGGCTTGGGTGTAATAGGTCTATCCCCCGCCAAGATTGATAACTTAACTCAAGGTTTCTTTGCAGAGGCTGGCACATTTGCATTTACTTTGTCTGATCAGCTTGTTACTACAGTACAAGGCAAAGAACCTACCTCTAAGAACTTGGCTAAACAACCATTTTTTAAGTCATTCTTAACTGATCCAAACTCTAATAAAGCCGTTGCCGATTTCTATAAAATAGAGCAGACCGCCAATCAAGTAGCTCAAGAGTTTAGCACTATGACTAAAACTGGGCTAGGCAAAGAAGCAGTAGAACTTATGCAAGATGAAGACAAGCGCAAGCTTATGGCATCTGCTCCCGCTTTACGTAGAGTGGCTACATCCATGACTTCTATTCGCAAGGCAATTGAAGCCACAAACAACAATCAGAATATACCGCCTGATGAGCGTAGAGAAATGGTTAATAAACTAACCGCTCAATACAACCGTGTTGCTGAACAAGGTGTTAAGTTAGCAAATACCCTAGGTATACGATAAACAATTCGCAATTGTCATAAAAGTTGTATATGATTTATTGTTGTAATTCAACAATTTACGGAGGCTTCTTGTGGCAAAATATTTCCTTACGGACGACCAGTTTATAGAGTCGTGGTTAAAAATAGGTAGTCCGCAGAAATTTGCGGCAGAGCATGGAATGGATGTCCGCTCTGTATATAACAGAAGACGGTCTATTGAAACTAGATTAAAGATTGAACTACCAACCCTAGACGACAATAGGCTTTCCCCCCTTAAAAAACTAGAACACGTTGTAGGTAATGCTAGACGTGGTATAGAGATGGAAAAAGGCAGAGTTGTGGTCTTCTCAGATGCTCATTTTTGGCCCGACCAATACACTACCGCCTACAAAGCTCTTCTAATGATCATTAAAGAGTTTCGCCCTAAAGTGGTAATCGCTAACGGAGATATTTTTGATGGTAGCCAAAACAGTAGACATCCAAGGATTGGCTGGACACATAGCCCCTCAGTCAAAGAAGAGCTAGAAGCCTGTCAAGAATTCATGGCAAACATCCAAAATGCCTCTATAGGCGCTGAACTTGTATGGACGTTGGGTAACCACGATGCCCGCTTTGAGACGTTCCTAGCCGCCCAAGTTCCCCAATACGAGGGTGTATCAGGGTTTACCCTTAAAGACCATTTCCCGCATTGGAAACCATGTTGGTCATACTGGATAAACGAGGATACGTGCATCAAGCATCGTTGGAAGGGTGGTTGGTCTGCTGGTCGTTCAAACAGTTTAAACGCTGGGGTCAATATCGTAACTGGGCATACGCACCAATTAACGGTACATCCGCTGAGTGACTATAATGGAACGAGATATGGTATTCAGACTGGAACATTAGCCGATCCAAACGCAGAGCAGTTCGTGCATTACACAGAAGACGGACCGAAGGATTGGCGCTCAGGCTTTGCTTTGCTATCGTTTGAACGTGGCAGACTAATGCTTCCAGAGCTAATACAAGTTTGTGGTGAAGATGAATTTGAATTTCGTGGCTGCATCAACAAGGTTTAAACATGAAGCTTACCCCATCAATCCTTCGTAATCTGTATTCAGCAATCTACTGCATGAAGCCATTTCAGAAGTGGGATATGCCGTTGCCTGAGCAGATCAAGTTTGTAGTGGACTCAGATCCTGAGACTATGGGCACTTATCTGTATGATGATGGAGAAGATTACGAACACGTCATCACCATTTCAGACAAAAAGTGTGGTCATTTAGCAACAGTTATTCGGGTGTTAATCCATGAATGCGTTCATATGAGTCGCTGGAAAACCCTAAAATGGTCACATCACGATGCGGAGTTCCGTAGGAGAACCAAGGTTATCAGCGATGAACTGGGATTTGATCCGCTGGAGTTGTGACCTATAAGTACCAATTTACTATACATATTGCTACCTATGTGTATACTTTTTGGTTTTTTTTAGACATATTTTGTAAAGTTTTGGCGGCTAATTGTAAAGTAACATATATGAGTCATTAACCCGCTTAAGGACTCATTTATGAGTCATTAACTTTTTCTTACAAAATTGCCCGTTCGGGAATATTTTCCTATTTTTACCTACTTTTTCATCAATTCTTCCCGTTCGGGAAACTTTTTCTTATGATATACAGCGTTATACATTGGTATAAGTGCATGAAATTTCAATAAAAATTCATGCAAACATAGGACATCTGCTCATTTAAATGTGTAGTTAATTACACATTTTGTACACTTTGAGAAACAAAAAAGGGGCATAAGCCCCTTTCTGTAGAAAGAATATAGCTTATTTCTTTCTAGGTTTGTACAGATCTTCTAAAGTAGAAGTTACAGCATTAAGCCAAAAGTCATAGACTTGCTTGGTGCGCTCTGCTAACTGCTCAAACTTCTTGTACTGATCTTCAAATGTAAACATGGTTTTCTCCATAAGTTATGTTGCGATGCACCATTTTACACTATTTAGCCATTATGTAAAGACCCACATTTCCAAGCGCATATCCCGCATAACAAATAGCCATACCCATATTGCCTTTAAAGCCTTGCTCAAAAGCTATATACAGGTAAATTAACCCTGTAACTATGATGAGCCAACTACTCATTTTTATGCGCTACTATTGTGGCACTATAAACTTTTGCAACCAGCTTTAAAACATAACTTAGGTCGTTTAAACTTAGTTGCCCCATAAGCTGGATAATTTTCATTACCGCAACGTCATTGTCTAAAGTTTGTGGTTTTACTATTGTTTCAATCATTTCTCTTGCTCCTTCATGGCTTTTTCAAACATTTCTTTCCAATACTCTATTTCTTCTTGTTGCTTGCGTAACAGAGTGGCAGAATCTTCTGTTAGTGTCTTTACTGGATGGGCATAGAGTGGAGTTTCAGTCATATCTTCCCAAAGCATTTTTTCTTTAACAAAAGATAGCTTTGATGCCCCATTAGGTTTTTCATACATCCACGCTACTGGTTCATTGTTCATTTTCTGACCTCATATACTTGGTGGCGGGAACTTGGCTTGTACCATTTCCAAGAGTTCCTCTTCTGTTGTTTTAAAGGTGCGCTCAAATTGCTTTCGACCCAATCCGTGAATACTGGAATTTCCTCTGTGATGTTCGGTACAGAGCGGGATAACAGGAGACTGGCTTCGTATGCCACTTCTTCTAATGTGATGGATCTCCGCTGGAGTCCCTTCGTAGCCAAGCTTGTAACATAAAGCACAGCCGAACTCTGCAAGTTTTCTAAAGTGTTCTTTTTCATTTTTAGTAGCCATGTTCTAGTATATCTTGGGGAACAAAATAAGCCCAACGATTAGACTTTTGTCGGTCTTCCCAATACTTTTCTTGTTTACCATCTTTGGCAAGAATTGACCCAGCCAAACGATATTGTCCGTTTACACCAACCAACAAATAAAAACGAACATCGTCTTCGTCATCAGGGTGAAGCAACAAACATCCAGATTCCCAGCGAGTTGACCGAACGTTTACACGACCAACATCCAAATCACCCGTTTCTCCTTTTGCCCAAAACTTACCCAAGTGTTTAGCCAAAGCACATTCAGCTAATGCACCCTCAATATTAATTTGCCAATCAGTTTCATCTTCTGCGCCATACCTAGGCTTGGTTTTACGAACAATGTTCTCTACCATCCTTTGGCATCCCACAAAAGCCGCCATCTGAATCTCAGCCCCCGATAAATT
>Ga0114962_10001484_pt1 | contig 20245 bp, 20 predicted proteins | sample C_130820_MF_Meta_FD_87017 | JGI IMG/M metagenome (GOLD analysis project Ga0114962, IMG submission 87017) | Freshwater microbial communities from Lake Croche, Canada to study carbon cycling - C_130820_MF_MetaG | ecosystem: Environmental > Aquatic > Freshwater > Lake | place: Lake Croche, Canada... | reverse complement strand
ATCCTAATGTGAGTGTCCTAACGCCAGCAGACAATTTGAAACGGGTTTTCCTTGAGCTTGACACCATAAGTGGTAAGGGAATGAAAACAATATTTTTACCCATTTATTCAAAATCTGGAACACCCCCCCCTTACGAATTTTTCATAAAATTGAAATGAATTAAAAAGAACAACTTAAAGAAATATCTTTAGTAATATTATAATACTCACATTAGTAGAATGACAGAGACAGTAGAACAAGCTTACGCACGGATTTTGAAGGGTAACCGAGACCGCCAGAAGAAATTCTATGACCTTAATAAGGCTAAAATTACACAGAAGAAGAAAGATGATCGGGCAGAGCTTAAGGAACTACGGGCTAAGTTTGCTACCGCTGCACCAGCCGCTGCTGTTGCTGCAGCCGCCCCGTGTAATGAGTGTGCCGCTGCCGCTGCTCCAGCACGAAAAACTCGTGGAAAAAAGGGGGGGAAAGTCCCCCCAGCACCGGCACCAGAAGAAGTAAAATATGACCTCCCTTCTGTTTTAGAAAGAGTTAAACAGCTTGTAGCCGATGGTAAAATGGATAAGGGGTATCTCTCCACCACGAAGACATTGTTTAGTATCACAGGTTGTGATACACTCACAAAGTGTTTACTACAATTTAATGCTATCGAAGATAAAATAAAAAATGGAACCAAGAAGAACGGAGAACCTTATGCTTTAAACAGCAAAAAATCATTCGCCCAATGTATTGTAAAATTGATAACCATCTTGGATATTCCTGTCAGTGCAGAACTTAAGCAGAAATATGTGATATTGATGCAGGAATACTCGACGGAATCTAATCAGCAAACAGAAGACCGTAAAAGTGACCCTGAATTTGCTGTTATACCTTACTCTCAATTTATGGCAAAAATCAAAACAGTTTTTAAAGCCAATTCCAAAGAATACCTACTGGCATCCTTATATAACGAGGTCACATGTCGTGACAATTACGGGGGAATTCAAATCATTAATAGCACGAATGAAGTTAACAAAGCGAGTAAACAGAACTACATCATCGTTCCAACCATTAAGAACCAGAAGTGTACTGTTATTATTCAATCCTATAAAACTGAAAAAAGGTATGGCACCATTAACGAGAAGGTTAGTTCTGGAGTGTCAACACTAATTAGAAAATACATGACTGCCCATAACTTAACCGATGGCGATGCCTTATTTAGTAATCAAACATTAAGTGCTGTATTATGCGATATGAGAAATAAAATCGGTATTCCAAAAGGCGGTGGTGTTAATTACATACGACACAGCAAGATCACTGAAATGTTAGATAAGCAAGTCTTGAGTCCAAAGGGTAAATTGGAGTTGGCACTAAAAATGAGGCATTCTCCTGTCTCCCAACTCAAATATGTCCGCCAAGTTGATTGGAACGGGTATGACTTTAAAAAACCAATCAATGAGGATGAATAATGATAAAATTGAAATGATTTAGAAAAAAATGTGTGTATATGTTATATACGAATAAACAATGGAGAGTTACGAATACCGTTATTACCCTATTATTACCGATCAAGCAACAATAGACAGAGCGGTTGAATTACGAGCAGAACAGTTGAGAAGGGAATACAACAGAAAGAAAGCATACGCTTGGAGAGATAGAAATAGAGAACAGTATTTAGAATACCAACGGATTAGAGCAAATGAGGCATATCACAGAAAAAAATTAGAACAACAACAACTACATAAATAATTATTTTACTTGAATCAAATAATTATTTTTTTAATTTGCCTAAATCCTAAAAAATTGAAATGAAACTTTAGGAAATTTATAATTTAGACAAACGGCTTAAATATTATCTTTGACTATATTATACCAGACCCCAGAATAATGACGACTACTACTACTTTCACCGAACGAATCTCAATTGAAAAGGCTTTGTATCTGAATGAGATGCCTTATACCGAGTATAAAAAATTTATTGTCCGAAAATACAAGAACGAAGAAGAACGCAAACATTATTACGACAATCTTAAAAAATTATGTACTGAAGTCGTATCTAATAACGGGATCGTCAACCGAACCTATACTTACTCAAAAAATATGAAAACAATGGGAAGGCGATACTCTAATGGAATTCAGGGAATTATGCGTGAAGTTCGAGGATTCCTTATGAATCATACGACTGACATTGATATGAAAAACGCACACCCTGTTATTCTCCGCTATCTATGTAAATTAAACAACATCGCATGTCCAAACTTGGAATACTTTATCAATAATCGTGACGAGATTTTTGAAACTTTAAAACCAAAATATAACCGTGAAGAAGCAAAGGAATTGTTTCTAAAATCAATGAATAATGATACGAGAAATAAAAACATCGTTCATCCATTCTTCCGCAAATTTGACTGTGAAACAAAACATATCCAAAAATCCATCACAGAAGTGCCTGAATACAAAGAAATTATTGATACAATACCCGATGAAAAAACCTTCAACAAAGATGGTTCTAAAATGAACCGTATTTTAGTAGTGATGGAAGACAAAATACTCAATGTTGCCCTTAGCACATTACAAAAACGAAATATTGAAGTAGCATCCCTGATGTTTGATGGTTGTATGGCTTACGGAGATTATTATCAGAATACTGAACTTTTGCGTGAAATTGAAACCAACTGTGAAGCCCAATTTAAAGGATTAAATATGAAATGGGATTATAAACCACATGATAATCTCATTACCATCCCTGAAGGATGGGTATCGAAAAACTTAGTCAATTCGGTAAAGGAAACTAACTTTGCTGACTCCACCAACAATTCATCCGTAGTATTTGCCCGAATTGTTGCCGAGTTTGAGAAAACACACGCCAAGATTATTAACCGATCCTTATTTGTCAAGGAAACCCAAGAAAAAACATTGACCCTTACCAAGCAACAAATGATTACATCCTACGAACATATGGAATGTGGCGTTAATTTACAAGGAATACCACAAGTATTTATTAAAAAATGGTTGACATTTAATGACAAAATCCGTAGTTATGATGACATGAATATTTATCCCAATCCTTCCAAATGTCCTTCCAATATTTACAACTTGTGGAGACCTTTTGCTATGGATACTGTCAAAGACCGAACTTATACCCCGAAACCCGAAGCATTGTCGTTTTATTTAAATCACATTAAAATATTGTGTAACCATGATGATGCGGTAACTAACTTTATTATTGCTTGGATTGCCCAGATGATTCAATACCCAGAAGTAAAATCAATCATGCCCACTTTCATTGCGGGTGAAGGTATCGGTAAATCTACCTTAATCATCTCCCTTTCCAAGATGATGGGTGCTTCCAAGATTTTGGAAACTACCAGTCCCTCCCGTGATGTATGGGGTGAATTCAATGGTATGATGGCTGACGCATTCTTGGTTCATCTTTGTGAAATTTCTAAAAAAGAATGTGTTGAATCTCGTGGCAAAATTAAGGGTCTTATTACCGACCCTACTCTTAATATCAACAATAAGGGCGTGGGACAATACCCTGTCATGTCTTATCATCGATTCATCGCTACCACAAATAATGAAGATTCCATACCTACCGAAAAAGGCGATCGCCGTAACTTGGTTATTCGTTGTAGTGATGAGAAAAAGGGAGATACTGAATATTTCAAGCAAATGTATGAATACTTAGAAGATGTCAATGTAATACGCACTTTATATGACCACTTTAAAGGGTTACCTAATATGGACAAGTTCCATGAAATCCCTTTACCCAAGACAGAATTCCAAGAAGATATGAAGGATTCCAATCGGTCACCCATTGAATTGTGGTTGGAAGATTTTACTATGGAACATAGCATGGATACCACCGTTACATTAAGAAGTGATGAAGTATTCTCCTTGTTTAAATCTTGGATATCGTCTCATAATATGGCATACGATGTCAATGCTATCAAATTTATGGTCCGTTTGAAGAATCTGAATATTGATGGTATTTCAACAAAGCCAACGAAAACCGTACAATTAAAAATATTTGACATCAGTAAATTGGAAATCTATTTTGGATTAAATAATCTACCCGACACAAGCAGTGAATATAATACTGATATTGACGAAGATAATTAGAATGAAAGAGGTGGGGGGTGGGGGGTGAGGGGGGTCAATTTGACCCCATATGTTTATAGACCCTTTTTCAATTATAAGTATGCGGATTGTATTAAATCTTAAATCTTAAAAGTCAAAAGTGCCCTTTTCATATCAAACTAAAATCAACTCCCCACCCCCCACCCCCCACCCACGCAATATTCCCTATAAAGTGGTCTATGAATTATCCCTTACCGGCATTCTGGTGTTCATAACTTCTTCTTAACAGACTTTTAGTACCTCTACCGGCATAAATAGGAACAGGGTCGCCTACCTTCCATTTATCGGCTGCTTTTGGAATTCCAATTCTGGCAGTCAACGGTGGTGATCCCATTTGTGGTGTCATTGGCGAGTCACTGCTTCCCGCTCTAGAAGTAAGAGGCATGGGGTTATTGAAAAAACTGTATGGTCTATCAGGGTAATGATCGGATATTTTTTCAGGTGTTTTTGGGCGAGATTTAAGAGCTGCAGGTTTTTGTTCGGCAGCGTGTCCTTGACCTTCGTTAGCGACCATATTCAACAAGGGATTGACATGGCGTTCCACATGTTGTCTATCTACTTTGTCATTTAAATCCCGAATGGCTCGGTGAAGTGGATTGTCGGATTCAGATGGTGTGCCAGATTGGATATAAACGGGATTGAATGTTTGTTGCGGCAAGGAACTACCACCACCAGAACCACCACCACCAGAACCACCACCCCTTTTTCTTCGTCTTCCGTTTTTTTTCTTCTTGGAATCCCCAACATGAACTCTGACATTGACGGATTGTTTGATGATCTGTTTCGTTGATTTTCTCACCATCTTTATGGTATATGGTGAGAAATAATTAAGCATTCTTGACTTTTTCCAAGAAGCCAGAGCGTTTTGCGACACCTAAAGCGGCACCCAGCTCAGGGACTGCGGCACTGATACCCGATTGGACGACGGGTTCATCTAAAACACGAGCTAAACCTTTAGCACCACCGATAAGTTTACTTCCTAAGTCCTTGCCGAAAAAATTGGAAACGCTACCTTTGGGAAACATTATATAGCATAAGCAGAGATTATTTTGCGGATTCATGGACAATCAATTGGTCGAACATCCGATAAACGGTGCGTGATTTATGTAGATTGATGAGTATCCAATCATGGGGATCGTGAAAACACAGGTCAATGATTTGTTGGTATTTGTCTTTATCCAACTGTATGACTTCATCGAATATTTTCTCTAGTTGGGACTTCCCTAAATTGAATGTAATCAGATTGGAAACTAATTCACGCAAGGGCTTGGCTAATGCTTGGAAATTCTGCTGTAACAAAAAGATGGTGCAACGCAAATGTCGCATCTTGGTAATGATTTTCTGTAATACTTTGACAATCTGGGGGTCTTTCAAGGCAACTTGGAAATCATCGATAATCAACAAGGAATGCCATTTTTCAGCACTGTGTTCTTGAACTTCTTCATATACCTGCGTAATGTTGTCTAATGTGAGCGTATCAAACAATTGTTGGCTCGGTAGATGCTTACCGTAAATATCGTTCTCTATAGAAGCCCGACTGTTGGTAGGCATGAATACATAGATGGTCTCAAAGCATTTCTTGAATTCACTTTTTACCAGTGATGTTACCAACGATGTTTTACCTTGACCCATACGGCCACAAACCACATTAAAACTATTGGTACTAAAGGCTTCTTCGATCATGGGGTATTTCAATAGTTTTTTGTTGATAACTCCATCACAAGACATTTTGACTTTTTCCAGATCGGGTTTTGGTAATACTTTGAGGCTAATCATTTACATTACGGAGAGAAATTAACTATGTTGTGTAAGTACCAGTTCCACTTGTAAACGAAATAATGGTATTTGAGCCAGAGGTTGTCACTGAGTATGTTCCTGTGAGGTTACCTGTGCCCTTGTAATTAGATGTAGGAACAGATAATATAACGATTCCACTTCCACCGCTTCCACCGTTTATACCATAACCACCACAACCGCCACCTCCAGTATTTGCTACTCCTGCTGATCCACCACCACCTCCTCCACCTGCACCGCCTGTCGTAAGTGAACCTCCGGAAGAATAATAATAACCTCCACCCCCACCACCAGCATAATAAACACTTGTTCCTGTAATACTATTTTGTATTCCTACCCCACCATTACCTGATTGTGTGGCACTTGTGGCATTACCACCAACACCACCTGCACCACCACCTCCACCCGATGGGAATGGTGAACTAACAATACTATTATTACCACCACCACTATTTCCATAAGAGGTACAATTAGTATACGATGATTCGTTACTGGTACCTCCAAGATCATTCCCTCCACCTGATAAACCCCCACCTCCGCCACTTCCGCCATTCACCCCATTCTGCCCATTTGTTCCTCCAGCACCACCTCCATTCCCTGTTATTGTTGTTCCACTATAAGCAATACTTGATGCTGTTCCATTATTGTAACTTTGAGTGGTTCCTCCAATAGGAGTCATTCCTGTACCTCCTGCACCGACGACTGCTGTAAATACTACACCACTATCGATGGTAAACGATGGTCTATACACTACACCACCACCGCCACCACCACCTGCTTCGCCACCACCACCACCACCCACAACCAAAAAACTTATTGTCGGTGTGCTAATAACCACATTAGTCAAATGAAACCCATGACTATGTGCTGAACACAAACTATTCATTCTATAGAATGAGTAGATATTTTTATTAAGTACAACAGGATACCGAAGAAATTACCTTTCGTGCCCCACCAAAAGTGCCTGAACTTCCCAATATGGTAAACTGTTGAATAATCATACACGGCGTTGTGCCAGTAGTCAAAGTGGGTGTACCTCCGTTAAATAATGGTGCTCCCGTAGTAATAATACTCGCACTCGCCGTATCCGTCAATGTCACCAAACTAATGTAATATCGAGTACTGGCATTTGGAAAATAATAGGCCACACTAAATGTATAGCTCTTGGTGGTATCGGTAGGTATACCTGAAACCACAAGTGTAGCATTTGCGGTAATGGTTGTACCAAGATAAAACAATCCACCTGTACCGTAGTTAAATGTAGGCACATTGACGGAAGTTTGTGATGCTACATTCATTACTTCATACATCAAACCTTGCGTTACTAATGCGGACGAACAAGTCAATATTCCCATATCTGTTTCGGTACCGGTAACGGTTAAGGATGAAAGTGTGGTTACACCGGTTACAGCAAGAGTTCCGCCGACAGTCATGTTGTTGGTTACGGCAATAGCAGTTCCAGCATTACTAAAAGTATTCGTTCCAGCTAATGTGGGAACAGCAGATACTAATGAAGCATTAGCAACACTCGCTGCAGGTAATGTAACCGTACCGGCCACTGTCAAACCACCATTGGCGGTTAATAAACCTGTTACAGTCGAAGTTCCGCCGACAGTCATGTTGTTGGTTACGGCAATGGCTGTTCCCGCACTACTGAAGGTATTTGTTCCTGCTAATGTTGGCACGGCGGAAACTAACGAAGCATTAGCAACACTCGCCGCAGGCAATGTAATCGTACCGGCCACCGTCAAACCACCATTGGCAGTCGTTAAACCTGTGTGAGTAGTTGCCCCCGTTACAGCCAAAGTACCGCCGATAGTCATGTTGTTGGTTACGGCAATAGCAGTTCCAGCACTGCTAAAAGTGTTTGTTCCTGCTAATGTAGGGACGGCAGATACTAATGAATTATTCGCAATACTACCCGCAGGTAATGTAATTGTTCCCGCTACTGTCAAACCACCATTGGCTGATAATAAACCCGTCTGAGTAGTGGCCCCCGTTACCGCCAGAGTCCCGCCGATATTCATGTTGTTGGTAAAGGTATTGTTTGCTGATAATGTCGCCACTGCAGAAACTAATGAATTATTAGCAACACTGCCTACAGGTAATGTAACAGTTCCAACTACCGTCAAACCACCGTTGGCTGACAATAGTCCTGTGGCTGACAAAGTACCGGAACCAAATGTATTCCCCATTATCAAGTTACCGAGAAGGGTATTTCCCGTTATTGCCACAGTACCGCCGACAGTCATGTTATTGGTTACGGCAAGGGCAGTTCCAGTAGCAGTAAATGTATTAAGTCCTGCTAATGTAGGCACGGCAGAGACTAAAGAATTATTCGCAATACTATTGACAGGTAAAGTAATAGTTCCTGCTACCGATAATCCGCCATTAGCACTGAGCAAACCTGACACGGATGAAGTCCCTGAATTGGTGAAACTGGCACCGGTACCAGATACAGAAATAGTATTACAAGACACGGAACCTGATGCGGTTACACTGGAACAAGAGATTGCTGATCCAGAATTAAATGTGCCATTGGTCCCATTTGTTCCATTGGTACCAGCGGGTCCAGTTGATCCGGTAACTCCTACAGTTCCTTGTATTCCTTGTATTCCTTGAGGTCCAGTAGCTCCTGTATACCCAGCACCTGAACCAGTACCACCACCAGCGGGTCCTTGTATTCCTTGTATTCCTTGAGGTCCAGTGGGTCCAGTAGCACCATCGGCACCAGAACCAGAACCAGAAACAGCCACAGAGAGACCAGATTGGTGAATCGAACCATTAACGGTTAAACTTCCACCGATGACTACACTTTCGTTTGAGCCCAAGATAATTACACCATTTTTTCTTGCGTATTTGTAATAACCGTCAGACATCGTATACATTAAACCGACATATTAATTAAGAATGTAAGTAAATGCCTTGAAAGTATGTAGCCGAAGCTAGTCCACCGATATGTATGGTAGAACTTGCTGAATCTGGTGATACGATGACTTGAAAATTATCTGTACCGCTCATATACATTGTAATTGATTCATTAATTGTTGTTGGAGTGCTTGATGCACTAAAATAAGTTGCTAATGTTGTAAAACCGTTTTTATATCCACTCGCCCAATATGGTGCGGTCGCAGAATTTACAATGATATGATAAGTAATTAGATAAAACCCTGCTACTGTTGGGGTGAAATAACCAGTTGTTTTACTGTAACCAGAATTATTAAACCCATAACTGTAGTTGGTATTTCCTCCACCCGAAGTAGAATTACTGTAATTAAATCTTAAAGGGGCACCGCCACCTCCTGAGCATGTAATAACAATACCATTTATGGGGTATCCTTCTACAGCCGTATTTGTTGTTGACGGATAAGTAGCATTGATCGTATCTAAATAAACATACACCATTGGAACATTTGGCAAACTTAAATAACCTGAACCCACAATATCACTTGTAACATTTAGTTTATTAGGACATACAACAGTTTCAGCAGTTGTCCCAAGAACCACCTGATGATTAGCAGTAGATACTGAACCAAGACCCACGCAAGTACAAAAATTGTAAGCACTATCTGTTTCTACTCCCAAAAGTGTATTATTAATATTTGTTGTTACGCTACTACCTGAGTTGTATCCAATTGCGACATTGTTAGTGCCTGTGGTGCAATTAGTCAAAGAAATTACACCCACGCCGGTATTATTACTTGAATAAGTACTACTATGACCGCTAGACACTCCAATAAAAATATTGTAATCACCACTTGTATGAGAATAACCACTTTGATATCCTGAAAATGTATTGCTTCGTCCACTGGTAATATTATAACCACTTTGACATCCTGAAAATGTATTATAGTTTCCACTACCATTAGTTCCACCAGCACCGCATTGAGAACCAATATATGTGTTCTGTTGACCAGAATTATGTAACCCACTTAAATACCCAATCATCACATTGTCTCTTCCGCCCGATTGATACTGGTTGGATAAATGTCCAATACAAACATTAAAACTTGGAGTTGTATTGTTTTGTCCAGCGTATGATCCGATATAAATACAACCAGATGAATTGACAATATTATATCCTGTTTGATTTCCTAGACATATATTGTGGTTACTAGTATTATCTAAGGCATGTCCACTTTGATAACCCATCATAATATTATCATGGTTATCAGAACCTGTCACACAATTATATCCTGCTTGATAACCTATTCCAATGTTGTTTAGACCGCAATTTGTATAACCATTGTGTAATGACTGGTAACCAATGCCAATATTGTAATATGTATTGTCTGCCAAGATAGGTTTTGTAAATGTATTAACACCTGTAAATGTATTGTCAACCGCCAAAATAGTAGATCCATTTGTACCTGCAGCACCAGCAGGGCCAGTAGGACCAGTAGCACCAGCGGCACCGGCAGCACCATCAGCACCTGTAGGACCAGTGGTACCAGCACCAGCAGCACCAGCAGCACCAGCAGCACCAGCAACTCCTGCATCTCCTTTTAGACCGGTGGGTCCAGTAGCCCCATTAGCACCAGCATCACCTTTGGTACCTTTTGTTCCTGACACTGTTGTGACTGCAAGGGCAGTTGCTACTCCAATAGCAATAACTCCGGCTCCAACAGCAGCAGGAATAGTTGTCACAGTCGCAGTAGTAACAACGCCACCAATAGTCCCCACACCTGCAGCAGTAGCAGCAGGAATAGTTGTCGTAGTCGCAGTGGTAACAACCCCACCTATAGTAGATACACCTGCAGCAGTAGCAGCAGGAATAGTTGTCACAGTCGCAGTAGTAACAACGCCACCTATAGTAGATATCCCTGCAGTGGTAGCTTCAGGAATCGTTGTCGTAGTCGCAGTAGCAACAGTGGCAGCGATAGTTTCTTCACCTGCAGAAACAGCAGCAGGAATCGTTGTCTCAACCGCAGTAGCAACAGTGGCAGCAATCGTTTCTTCACCTGCAGAAACAGCAGCAGGAATCGTTGTCTCAACCGCAGAAGCAACAGTGGCACCAATCGTTTCTTCACCGGCAGTGACAGCAGCAGGAATCGTTGTCTCAACGGCAAAAGTAACAGCGGCACCAATCGTTTCTACCCCCGCTTCTACAGCAGTTGCTAATGATTCAATACCTGCTGTAATCGCTGAAGCACCGGCTTCTGCTACTGCAGTAGTTGCTACAGTGGTTGCACCGGCAAGTCTAGCCATCGCATAAGCTTCGGCAACGACACTCGCCGCCGTAGAAATTCCCTCATGAATTGCCAATGCTGTTTCTGCATCAAGTAGTGCCTGATGAATTGCTTCAGTAGCATTGTGTTGAGCTCCATGTACGGCATCTAATGCGTCGCCTTTTGCCGAATTTATTGCTGTTATAGCACTGTTTTCTAAATCAATGATTGTATTTAAACCGTCGACTCCTGTGACAATATTGATATTATTAAATTGTGTTTGAATAGAGCTGGTAGCGTCCAAATAACTGATCGTTGTCGAATCAATACCATTTAAAAAATCACATTCTATTTCTACAAGCCCATTAATAGATGCCATTATATATTGTTACTACATTATATAATGATTTAGATCGAGGAATTAGGTGGCTGTATCAACGGGTTAGGTAATGTTAATCGTGAATCAACCAGATGACTGACATGGGGATAATGTGGTGGATTGACAAGGGCATTAAACAGTGTGTTATTACTTGGTGCAAACTTGGGTTCTTTCAATATGGTAATACCTCCATATGTCATAGGATTTCGGGATTCGGGCATGTAACCACCAGCAGATTTGACATAATAAAACGGAGTATGGGTGTGGTTAGGCATACCTAAAGCTTCGCCTCGTTGATGGCAATTACTGTCGCAAGGGTTCGGTCTAGAAAATTGTCGAAGATTTAACATATACAATACAGTTACATAATTAAAAGAAGGAAACGGGGCATTGTTCGACATTGTGTTGAATAGGAATCTCGTCATCTACATCAAAATACAGCCAAAGTTGATATTCTGGCACATCTAACATGAACTCTTCCGTATCACTACGAATTTGTATAGTTAAAACGGACGATTGATTCATGTAGTTGGGAATAACCATAGTGACACCTGAGCTTGCGGTTGAATCAAATTCTAAATAGCAGTAAGGGACTGTTTCATAGGGTAATTCAGTAATAGCAGCAACAGGTTTAATCATACCTAAATTTAAATAATTAGTAGCATCGGATGTATTTGAAAGGAAATTAGCCCGTACACTTCCAATACTTACATTAGATTGTGCTGGATTCCCGTCGTTTCGTTCTTCAAGATTTAGATTAGATTGTGATATCAGTTGACCTCGAACTCTACACTCACCAACTCTGTTTCCAAATATTTTTCTCCAATTAATATTCCAACTCGTACTGCTATTTTCGGTGTCAGTGTCGATAGGTGTGTTGATAGTCGATGTTGTAGAAAAATAAGCACTATATGTTCTCATTACTATAGATACTTAGCAGAAATTAATCCTAAAGCGTGGCGGTTCAGGTGTGATGGTTGGAGGTGCTGGTAAAGGTTGTTGAGGTTCTTTCGCTTTCTTAGGTACACGCTTCACAATGACTTCTTCTTCTGATTCACTTTCTTCTCGGTAAACAATTCTCTTCTTTTTAGGTTTCTTCTTAATCACACGCTCTTCTACTTCTGATTCACTGTCACTGTCAGCAATACTCAATTGTTTTTTCATCTCGGCTTCTTTCTTGGCTTTGGTTTTCACAATGGTCTGGGCTTTTTTGACAATGAGTTCTTCTTTCTTCTGTTCTAAATCTTTAGACAACTGTTCTTTTAGTTTTGTGGATGCTTCTTTCTTCTGTCTCTGTTTTTCACGAAGGGCATCCTGTCCTTTCTTTAGAGTGGCCAATTGTTTTTCACTGAGTTTCTTCTTCGGTTTTTGTAATACCGGTTCATCTGCTTCTTCAAAAAAGTCGCCTATATCTTCTGTAGAATCTGTCATCTCTCTATACAAGGTATAGGAGAAATTAATTTCTGGGGGTATAGTATAAAATGGAATTTGCCGTAGCTGATATTGTGGAATCTGCCGTTAGTAACCAAGTGAACTCTCTGGTTGGTACCAACGATACAAATCTTAACACCATTGTAAAAATGTCGCTCTTAAATACAAGTGAAGAAAAAATGAAAGCAGTAGTCAGTCAAATGTTAGCCAACAACAAGATTGAAAAATACTGGATAGACAAAGAATATGGGCTTACTTATGATTTAGCAGGTAATCTTATACCCGTAGATAGTATACATGAAGCAGAAAAAGAAGGAAATCTTGGAAGCATCGTATCTGAACCAGAACGAAGCGAGTCAAAAGCTGAATAATTTAGGATACAAGTATGACCATGATCTCTCAACTCCTGAATCAAAAGTATTTACTGATGCTAAAGGGAAACCGCACATAGCCTTTCGAGGTAGCAAACGGGTGTCGGACTTTTTAGGTTCTGATGTAAAATTAGCACTTGGACTCCATAAATACGATCGACGATTTAGAGAGGCTAAACATCTAACAAAATTGGTAGAAGACAAGTATGGGCAAGGTGCAGATGTATTTGGTCACTCACTGGGTGGTTCCTTAGCAGAGAAGAGTGGTGCTCGAGGTAAAATAGTCACTTACAACAAAGGAGCAGGGATACTGGATATTGGTCGTAAAATAGGGGCGAACCAAGTAGATCACCGCACTAAAAATGATGTGGTATCCTTGCTATCACTTACACAAACACATCATAACAAATTACGAGAGAATGACAATGGCAAACACCCTTTAAATATAGTAGGCAACCATAGTATAGATGACTGAATTAGTACAAGAGACCAAATTGTTTAACTTGTCAACCCGAAGCAAGGCATGTCACAATTTGAATGGGGACTGGAAGAGTCAATGCGAATATATCATACCTAATATGATCGAGAGAGATGAATCTATCGAGTATATTCAATTTTCTGTTCCCGATGCTGTCATACCCGTGTCTATTTACAATGTAAATGAAAACAATTGTGTTCTATCTGTGACTGTCAATGGTGTCATAACTCTTTATACTTTTCCATTAGCAAACTATTCTGCTCTGACATTTATAACGACATGTAAATCACTTTTAGGAAGTACATTTAATATAACATTTAATCATAAAACGAGCACCTTTACAATAACAAATACTGTAGCCGATTTTGTTTTGAACGCCACTTCTACTATTGGGAGTGTTATGGGGTTTAGCAATTCTATCAGTTCTGTCAGTAGAAGTATGACATTACCCAGATGTTGTAATTTTCTCCCCTTGCCGAGAATAACATTACGGTGTGCGGAATTGGCGAATACCGTAATGGTAGGTAGTACTACCGCTAGTGATGTCATTATTACGATACCTACAAATAGCGGAAACAATGGTCAAATTTATTATCAAAATCGAAGCAATGCCACACTTTTATTTAGGCATCATGAATTAAGTCAGTTCATTATTTCTTTCACAGATGATGATGGAAATTTGTTGAATTTCAATGGATTGTCTTCCTTTTTTACCTTACAATTTGACATTTATAGAAGGTATGTACCCAAACCGCCACGCTTTGGTAGTATTGTAGATCACGCAAATAAGAATGCCTATTACTACCCCGAAGGGGAAAATTTAGTAAGTGATAATATTTAGTATTCTGTTCTATTATAATCTTGAGTTATAATATAACCATGTCTCTTCCATCGAAAGTAGGTCTCCCCAATGAAATGGTGCTCGGGCATTTGGACAGTTCCTTGCCTCCTGACGCAAAATCCTTTAGTGTAAAGATCCAACCTTCCAACTTGTCATCTGTCGTTGGTACATTTTCTACCCATGTCGGTACAAACGGTTCTGTTAGTTTAGCAGGTGACATTGCTTTTCCGGTACAAAATATAATGTTCGATCTACCATGTGGCGCTTCAAATTCAATGTTCCTAGATAATCGTTTTACCACAGTAAATTTTACAGCAACTCTTAAGCAAACTGGTGCTGCTTCAACAGCATCTGCTATTACTCACTCACTATTAAGAAGCAATGCAAACAGTTATTTCGATCGCATGTTTATCACAGGGCAATCAGGCCAAATTTTGGAAGATATAGGCGAATATGGTTTAGTTAACGATACACTAATAGCACTTCAAATGAATACTTCTGTCCGTCATGGCACTGCCAACCAATATGGATTTAACACAAATCTGGTTAGTTCGGCTTCCCTCGATTATCCTGCCATCGACGGTTCACAAGGACATCAATGGCCATCAGCAACTTCGAATACTGTAAATAATACTGAGGTTCATTCATACTCTGTACCTTTATTGAGTGGAATTGTAGGTTGTACTGCTGACAAATTTTTGAATATTGGTCGTACTAGTAAATTGCAAGTAACTTTACAAACTTCCAACATTGTTCCAATTACATTTTACAATTCCACTGATGCTGTATCGGGTGCACAAACAGCAGCAACTTGGTCATTAACGCTATCCAATTTCTCGTTACAATGTGAATATGTTGATATTGGACTATCGGCACTTTCCATGTTAGATGATACTTTAGAAAATGGAAAATCATACATTCACGGAACTACTTATCGAACATCAAGTGTTACTTTACCTGTCACGACTGGTTCAACCTCACTTTTGGCGGGTATCCGTGCAAGTTCCGTAAAATCTTTGTTTGCTCGATTTTCTCAAGGTGGTGCCGCAAGTTTAACTGGCAATGCGAATGGTAAATATGATTCACCCAATCCTTTATTGAATGGTATCAATTATAATGTGGGTGGAGTTAAATATCCTCAGACACCTGTTAATCCTCTGCTTCAACCATCTCAAGCATTCCGTGAAACCCAAATGGCGATCGGCAGTTTTAACTCATCTCAATTTCAGAGTTGTATTGCCGCTAGTAACTATTGCAAGTTGTCGGCTGGTGGAGTTGCTCAAGGAAATACGAGTTCTAGTCAAGACATGAATTGGTCTCTTGGTTCCGCTTACAGCGAACAACAACAGTTCATCTTTGGTGAATGTATGGAAGTGTGTGCTCGTCGTGGTCTATTGTCGGGTTTGAACTGCACAACTGCCCCCATTTTTGTGGAAATGAATGTATCAACAGCCCCTACTAATAGTCACACCTGCTATGTCCAAGCAATGTTGGATCATGTTGTCATCCACGATGTGAAATCAGGCGACATTACCGTACGAATTTAAATAAAATATCGTCATATTATAACTACTATTATTATAATATGTCATTACCAAGCTCAATAGGTCTTCCAAAGGAACTCATGCTTGGAAGTTTAGATAATTCTCTGCCCCCAGACGCAAAATCGTTTAGCGTGAAAGTACAGCCATCAAATTTAAGCACGGTTGTCGGGTCATTTTCAACGGGTACAGCTACGAATGTAGTGTTAAGTGATATACCATTTCCTACGCAGAACATTTTGTTTGATTTACCGTGTGGAACCAGTCCAAGTATGTTTTTAGACAACAGATTTACCACATTGAATTTTAATGTAACAGTGGAGTGTACCGATGGTGGCACAGGTACCGGTGGTACAGGTAGTGCCATACAATCGTGGGGTGATTCAGGGGCATTTCAACGATCATCTGGATGTGCTTGGTTTGACCGCATGTATATTACGGGGCAATCAGGAAATATCATCGAAGATATTGGAGAATTTGGTCTAATCAACGATACTTTGATGGCATTACAAATGAACGACGCTGTAAGAAAAGGGGTGGCTACGCAATATGGTTTAGATTGTCAAGATACACTCAATGTGAATAATGTGGGTTGTCAAGGCCACAAATATGAATCCATGTATCTTACCAATCCTTCTACTACAGGAACTACGGAAATACATTCCTATTCTATTCCACTTTTGTCGGGAGTGATCGGTTGTACTGCCGACAAGTTTTTAAATGTAGGGCGTACCAGTAAATTGTCTGTCACCCTTGTAACATCGAAAGTATTGCCGATAACCATACAGATTGGCACAAATAGTATTTCAACTCCTGCCTTTTATAAAGTAACATTATCAAATTTCTCATTACAGTGTGAATACATTGATGTGGGTGTCAATGCTCTCCAAATGTTAGACTCCACACTTATAAACGGAGTCGCATACATACACGGGATAACTTACCGTACTTCAATGAGTTCTATAGACGCCAACACAAGCGGTAAGGTTTCTTCGTTAGCGGGTATTCGTGCCAGTTCGGTCAAGTCATTGTTTGCTCGGTTCGCTCAAGGTGGTGCGGCGGGTACATCGAACAGTTGTAATGGCAAGTATGATTCTACCTGTCCCATGTTGAATAGTATCAATTATTCCATTTGTGGGTTGAAATATCCACAATCAGCCATCAATCCGTTGTATAGTCCTTCTCAATCCTACCGAGAAACACAATGTGCGATCGGTTCGTTTAACAATGCGATGTTTCAGTCATCCATCAATCCTAAACAATATTGTAAGTTATCTGCGGGTGGATTGGCTCAATCTTTTACCAATACCACACAGGCAAGAGAATGGAATCTTGGAACCACTGCGTATTCATGTGCCCAGTATATCTTTGGTGTCTGTTTAGAAATTGTGGCGAAAAGGGGGTTATTATCCGGTTTAAACTGTACATCAGCCCCTATTTTTGTAGAAATGAATATTGCCAATCCAGTAACCAATACCCACACTTTGTATATTCAGGCTATGTTAGACCAAATTTTATGTCATGATTGCCAGACAGGTGATCTGCAGGTAAGGATTTAAATCATATGTACCTTTTTACACATGATTCTTTAAACTCTGGAAGTCATAGAGGTAGTAAAATCTACTACATTTAACCTCGATTGACGGCGAGATTGAACTGGGCTTGTCTCTCTTGTAGGCGGATCTGTTGCAGGTGGGGCTACTGGATGTATTTGTTCTTCTATTTCGGCTTCTAATTCCACATCTCGTATTATTTCAATACACCCGCAAAGTTTTACGCTCGAACATTTACTTCTTAAGGCGTACCCTAATGCCCCCGCACAGAATCCAAAAGTCATGGTTGCTAATGACAAGAAAAATGTGCTATTAAAATCATACAGGTTGGGGTTACTCATTATACATATTCCCCACATTTTTTTTGGCACGCCCCATGTCTCTTATTTCGTGGTCGGACAACGAAACAAGGGGTGCGCCAAAAAAAACTCGAGTTTCCAAAAAAAAAACTCCGTAGTTTTTTCGGAACTCATTGGCGCATCACAAGTAACTCGAGTTTCCCAAAAAAAACTCAAGAGTTTCCTCAGAACTCATTGGCGCACCACAGGTAACTGGAGTTCGTGGTTCACAAAAAAAAGGAAATATGGCGTCGAAACGAACTGCTGAGGAGGATGCTGTTTCTGATGAAGAAACCAAAAAGAAACACAAGGGTGGTCGTCCGAAAGGACCACCAAAAATGGACCTGAATCTCAAAAAAAAATTCGACGAATGTGTTGTAGCAATTACAACATTGGACGATACGCTGGGAAACATGGTTTCAGATGCGTTGAAGAAGAAAGCGATCAAAAAGAAATTTGAGAAAGACGGGAAAGTGGATTTGATTGAATCTGGTGGAGAAGGGATTTTGGATTTTCTCGAGAAAGATCGTAAACGAATGGACGATATCATCAAAGAAGACAACGATAAGTTCGATGTGATATTGACGGAGTACAAGAAAAAATGTCAGTTTTCAGCGAGGGAGGACAACTATTTGTCTTCTCTCCGTACCGCAGATTTGCCACGATTGGTGGAGCACGAACAGTTTCAGGAAGTTTGTCAACTCGCAATCAAGCATTACAAAAACATATGTTTGTTCGACAACTCGGAGGAAGCCAAGAAAAATCAACTCATTCGTACCTGTATTACTGAATTGACAGCTGAAGAGAATGCCCATGCGAAGGATACAACTCGTTATGCTAGTGCTCAATCTCAACAGGTTGCTCTTGGAGATAGTAATGTTGGTGCCAATGGTGGTGGTGGTGGTGGTGGTGCCGGTTTTCTTGGATTCCTTCAGTTGGGTAATTAGTAAGGATTCGTAGTATTTCGATGATTTTTTAAATTAATAAACAAAAAATCATCCCTCGTAGTCACTATCGTCTTCATCTTTCTCCTGAGTATTTTCGATGTCCTCACTGTCATCATCCTCAATATCCTCACTGTCTTCAATATCTGCGGCACCCCCCAATTGTTTGACAGAAAATTGACCCGTTGCAGTGGGAAGAAACAAAAACCAACCACAAGCTCCGACCTGTCTCATTCTACCAGCATGGAGGAATTCACTTTTGCCATTGACAACGATCAAATCAAACGGGTTGTTGGAAAATATGTCAAATGATTTCTTCATCACCATAGTATCGATCGTGAGCAATAGAATAAATGGCAATGACAATGAAACACACTTTCTCAAGAAATCATGCTTGAGACAAAATGGAGGATTCGTAATGATGACATCAATATCAGTTGGAATCGGATCGGTCAAGAAATTGGTTTTGGTTGGCAAGGTATATAAATCAGCAATGGTCACATCCATTCCCTTGCTCTTCAAATACTCTGTAATGGCTCCATTTCCATGACATGGTTCGTAGGCACGACATAATCCACGACCAACAAGACCAGCGATGGTTCCATCAAGTAAAGAGAGCATCGATGCTGGTGTTTCAAACAAGTCTTGTTCTTGAGATGGTGGAAAGGATGACTTTTGGAACTTTGGACGAGTCTTTTGACCACTATCGGCGACAGCAACATTTTCACTATCAACAACAGCAGCAGCTTCCAACACAGGTTCCAAAGAACGAACAACACTTTCCTTATCCTTTTCCTCTTTTGGTGTTGCTGTTGTACCACTGGGTGACTTGGTAATGGTTTCTGCATAAGAGACTTCCATCATTGGGATCATGGAAGGAAATGCTTCATTGAGAAGTCGTTGAAACAATGCCTTGATACGATTGATGATGGTAGTTCGTCGTTTAATCATTGCCTTTTGTACTGGTGATTGGTCTCGATTTCCTTTGAAAGAATCAGTTGCGATCAACATGTCTTGATCTTCAGTTGACAATGATTTGCGAAGATAAAACTTCAGTTCACGAGCAGCCAATTCCATTTGTCGTCTGGATTCAAATGTACCAACCAAGATTTCAACAACAATTTGAGTTGCAACGATGTAATCGATTGCAGCCTTTCCCCATGCAACGATAGCATCACCAGCTTTTTCACTGAATACACACACTTCGGGTTTGCTACTACCATCATCCTCAAGTTCCATCATAAACAAAATGGTATCCTATATGTGCAAGTTAGGATTCAATTGCTGT
>Ga0114962_10001483_pt1 | contig 20249 bp, 13 predicted proteins | sample C_130820_MF_Meta_FD_87017 | JGI IMG/M metagenome (GOLD analysis project Ga0114962, IMG submission 87017) | Freshwater microbial communities from Lake Croche, Canada to study carbon cycling - C_130820_MF_MetaG | ecosystem: Environmental > Aquatic > Freshwater > Lake | place: Lake Croche, Canada... | reverse complement strand
AACGTGGCCGATATGGCCATCACCGGTGAAGGCTTTTACCGCATCCAGACTCAAGACGGCACCTACGGCTATAGCCGCGACGGTTCGTTTAAAATCGACTCCAATGGGCAACTGGTGACCAGCCAAGGCTACCGTGTGATGCCCGAGGTCACGATGCCTCCCAACTGGATTCAAGACAGCGTGACAGTGAGCCAGAGTGGCAAAGTGAGCACCAAGGTTCCTGGTCGTGATGATCCTCTTCAGGTCGCGCAAATGGAAATCTTCAGGTTCCCTAACCCGGCGGGCCTCCAAGCGGTGGGAGAAAACCTCCTCAAGCCCACCAATGCTTCGGGGGATCCCATCGCTGGTCGACCCGGTTTTGACGGTATGGGCAAGATTCAACAACGTTTTTTGGAAATGTCAAACGTGAGCGTAGTGCAGGAAATGGTTAACATGATTGTGGCCCAGCGCGCTTATGAGCTTTCTTCCAAAGCCATCCAAACCAGCGACAGCATGCTTGGCATCGCCGCAAACTTGAAGCGATAGGGGTTAGTTGATGAACGTTCTTGATACGGCAAACCTAAACCTAACCAACAACCGCTACAACGTTACTTCGCTTGCCAACAGTGCCAAAGCCTCTGCAGGAACTTACCCTGTTGGCGGTGCGTCTTCGAGCAAGGTCGACAAGAGCTCCGACCTTTACAAGGCCGCCGAGGACTTTCAGTCGATCTTCATCAAAACCATGCTCGATACCATGAGAAAAACCGTTCACAAAGAGAGCGAGACAGAGCAAAGTCAAGGCGAACAGGTGTTCGAAGACATGCTTTACGACGAGTACTCTAAGAAAATGTCCAAAACCGCGGGTTTCGACTTAGCTGACAACCTCTACAAGCAGATGGCCTTCTTGCAAAATCTGCCCAAAACCGTATCTTGAGGTCATGAACCCCGTTTCGTTCAGCAAGGTTACCTTTAGTTACGAAAACACACCGGTTCTCCTAGACTGGAGCCTTGAAGTTCAGCCAGGAGTCACTTCGCTGATAGGACCCAATGGCACCGGCAAGTCTACGTTTCTTCTCTTAGCCTCCGGGCGTCTTGTTCCCGCATCGGGCACTGTTCTCCTTCACGGGATCGACACAAAAACCCTCAACGACGATTCTCGCAACGAGTTGGCTTCCTTAGTGTACCAGAATATGGAGTTTGAAAACGAAGAACCCCTCGGCCACTTGCTTTACTACGTGGCTGGAGTCGGCTTTCTTGCTGATAAATCCGAGCAGCGAGTTCGTGAAATCGCCGAGGTGTTTGAATTAACCCCGGTTCTCGACCGCAAGACGCAACACCTGAGCAAGGGAGAGCTGCAGCGCGCCGTGATGGCTTTTGCGCTACTTTATGGGAGCCGCGTCGTGGTGATGGATGAACCCGTTTTCGCTCTAGAAGACTACCAGAAAAACCGTGCCCTGGCTTTCCTGCAAGAGTTTTCAGTCGACCAAGGCGTCAGCGTTCTTTTCAGTGTCCACGAACTAGAACTGACCCGCAAATACAGCAGTGCAGTGATGCTCTTCTCTAAGAGCTCCCCACCACTCATCGGCTCCACAGCCAAAGTGCTCAACCGAGAAAACTTGGAATGGGCCTATCAGGTACCAGCGGTACTACTGCACAAAAAAGAAAGACTTTATCGAGACAGCCTCGTCACCACAACACAAATAAATACTGGTGGCAGAGAGATTTGAACTCCCGACCGAGCGGATATGAGCCGCTTGCTCTACCTACTGAGCTATGCCACCCTTCTAAAGCCCGCTAAACCTAACAAGTCCACCAGTTTTGGTCAAGGTGGAAGGAGGATTCCATGAAGCACGAAATGGAACTCGCAGTCCGACACTACGAGTGTGACGCCTACAACCACGTTAACAACGCAACCTATTTGAATTATCTGGAGTATGCCCGCGAATGTTTTCTTAAAGAGGCGGGAATCGACTACTTTTCATGGCTGACTGAAGGGAACGGTATCTGGGTTTCAGAGTTTCACCTCGAGTATCAGTCCCCAGCAGTTGCTGATGAAACTCTTACGATTTTGAGCCAGACTTACGAGCTTGGTGGAGCTTATGCCGTCCTCACGCAGAGCATCAAAGGTCCAAAAAAACGTTCTGTACTACAGGCAAGAGTAAAACTGGTCTGGGTTGGACCGAAAGGCCGACCAACCCGTATTCCCCTCGAATGGCGCTACAAGTTAAGCCCCCCTCAGAATCTCACAGCAGTTTGAGACGTTTTCCTTCGCTCAGATACTGGGCGTTCCAATAGGGACGGTGGAGGAACTCCTGTCTCTGCAGGGGATCCTCTATCCGGGCGGCCCGACTTTGGATTGCTTTCAGGGCTCGTCCGAGTAGGGTGAGCCGCAATGCCTCCTGGTCCGCGGCATTGCGAGGAAGGACCAATAGTACCAGAAGTAGTACTGGGCAGAGACAACGTCGAGTTCAAGAAGGCTTTTCTGAGCCAGAAGTGTTTGGAAGCGCCGAGAGGAAAGCTCAACGTTTTCTAGTTGCCCCTCAAGCAGAACAGAAAACGCTTCAGCTTGTCCTTCGAGCACACCTTTTTCACCTTCCCGTCCCAATACTCTGTCCTCAAAACCTGAATATCCAGTGGTCCAAGAATGACTCTCACTGCTGAAAGGCTGCGTTTTCTGCACCAGCTTTAGTCCTCGACGGACAATTTCCAGTGCCAGAGCGGAATTGCGCTCAAAATAGTGAGCCTCAGCGAGGAAATAATCTCTTTCCAGTCCTTCGGCCCGAGCCTCTAGCAACGCTTTTGCAACACGAGTATTGCCTGAGTAGGCTTCACAGCGCGCTTTCCACAGCCCTAGAACCTCAGCCGCATTCTGACGGCTATAGGAGTGGGCAACTTTCAAGGCAGACTCTAGGTATTCAAGCGCTCGGGAGTAGTCGCCTCGGTCAAACTCGATCCTTGCTCGAAGGAATGTCCAGAAAATCTTTGACTCCTGCATGCCACTACGCTCGATGACAGGTTCAGTTCGCTCTAGCACTTTCACTGAAGAACTGAGATAGCCCAGGAGAAACAGGCAGAGGGCATCGAGGGTCGAATTGACCACTATGGCGTAAACCGAGCCCGCCTTTTCGGCCATTCGCGACGCGATGTCAAAATACTCCCTGCCCTCCTCCAGCTTTTTTTTTCGCAGCAGCGTCAACCCGATTTCCGTATTGGCACGAATCTCCAAAAGGGTGAGCCGTTGATCTTGAGCCGCCAAGAGAGCCTGTTTCAGCAGTGCAAATCCTTCAGAAAGGTTTCCAAGCCGCAATTGAAAGCGGCCTTTCTGAAGTATCCATTCTGGGCTGGCACGGGATTCAGTACGAGGAGTGAAAAAACGTTTGAAAACAACCAGAGAGTCATGAGTCCAGGTTTTTCCCGACTGGTTCAGGGCAAATCGAAGTTTAAGGGCAGCGGATAACAATCGGTACTCATCACGGACCTCCTCCGAGGTAATCCGCTCCCATAGGCTTGGTCGCAAAAGGGGAAGAAAGTCGCCCTCGTTCCTGTTGATCTTGTGAGTAGCGTAGTGCCAGAGCACCTCCAACGCTTTTGAGTAATGTTCACAGCTGCGCAACAGTTGGAATACAACTTCTGAAAGTTGTCGGTCGTTAAGCCAGCGACTGTGGACGAAATGACCCAATTTCTGTTGCAGTTCAAAAGCTTCGTGCCCAAGAAGCTCGTTCAGCGGTACACGGAAATCAGGTCGAAGTGCCAGGTTGTTCAGTCCAAAAACGATGTAGCCGAGCGTCTTGAGGTTCTCGACCTTATCTCTGATCACAGCCGGGTCCTCACCAAGAAATTGGAAGAACCCCACAAGGCTTTCCTCGTTGAGTAAGGCGCGCGACGCAAGAAAGACCAGGTAGATTTTGTGATGGGAGGTGTCAAGTGAAACCAACAGACTCCAGCTCGGATCTTGTTCCAACCTACCGGTGCCAGTCCAGCGTTTTTCCTGAAGGCCCACCAAATAGTGGGTAAACGAGGCTCCGCGTTCATCGCAAAGGGCAAGGGCTTCGGCACTTAAATCAGGAAACCTGTCTTGCCAACCTCGAGCGTCGCGCTCCTTGAGAGCTCGGCTCAGGTTTAGGGCGGGGAAGTTCCAGGCTAGGCTTGGAACCCGGGTCATGAACTCCTGTTTGCGTTCAGCAGGCTCAAGAATAAGTACCCACAGACCTTCCTGAGAAATCAGGGACGATAGGAGCTCTTCCAATATTGTAGCGGCAGCAGGCTCATATTCTTGGGGTGAAAGGAAAATAAACACAGGCGGCAGGCCTTGCGATTTCAGGTCGCCTATCAGAGCCCGGTAGTACAATGCAAGGGCCGATGACACCTCTTTCCGGCTTGAATCGCCAGGAAACTCACCGGCACCCTGTGAGGCCAGAAGGAACTCCCAAGACGGTTCAGGAACTTGCATTCGTTTGAGGGCCTGAGTGTCAACTTGCCCGAGAAGTTGGCTGAGGAAGTCGTGACTCTCGACCAGAGGGAAAACTACTGGAAAACCCTCCTGAGTGCCATAGAGATGATGGAGTATCGACCTCAACACAAATACTTTCTCTGTGAGGTGTGTTCCCTTCAGCCGGATGACTTTACCTGCCGGCGTAGGCGCGTCGGGAAGTTGCCTGGCTAGTGGGGCTTGAAGGGCTTCGGTCCATCCTGTCATTTCCAGTAGTTGGAAAAACGTCAGCGGTGTCATCCCCTGTTGTTCCGGGGGACCGAGAATCTCAGAAAGAGCTTCACCGTCGGCAACTGGGAAGACTCCCGCTAGATGCGGAAGAACCGTTTTTCCTGCCCAAACTGAGTTTTCTTTCGGGGCCGAGAAAAGAAGGCTTTTGAGTCGGCCCAAGACCTGTAAATCATCCGGGGAGTCATCAATTTCAAGCAACAGGTTGAAACCAAAAAGTTCCTCTTTTTTTCGTTCAAGCGACTCGCGGGTCAAGAAAAGAAAGTCCGATACCAAGTTCAGCACCTTTTCCCGGTTTGGATGGAAGGAAAATAAAAAGAAACCACTGTGTTCCCGGACTAAGTTTCCACCGCGGTTAGAGCTGAAGTTGCCTAGTAGTGCCCGTAATTCCGCAACCTCGGGCGCCCGGAGCCGCGAGAGTTGACTGTAATTGGCGATTTCAACGAGAACGTACAACATACTGTGTATCTCGGCCAAAAAAACCGACTTCTTGACGCATTTCCCGGAGCCCGCTACCTTAAAAAGGGCGCATGAAAGGCTGTGAACGATGAGGAAACCATGGACCTGAAGATCAGAAAACACGCAGAGACCTACATCGTTGATATCACCGGTGAAATGGACCTGTATAGTTCGTACAAGCTTAAGGAATTGATGATGAAAATGCTGGAAAAAAAGGTGGAGCGGTTTATTGTCAACTTGGAAAATGTTGAGTCTATCGATTCCTCTGGAATTGGCGCTCTTATCTACATTTGTTCAACCATAAAAAAAATGAGACTCAAGGTTCTTATCTGTAACGTACACGGGGAGGTAAAAAAAGTTATTGAGATGACAAAACTTACTGGCTACTTCCCAATCTCCGGTTCGGTCGAAGAGTCCCTGCAGATGTTGGCGAACGGATAAACTGTCACGGAAGCAACCCTGGCGAACGGGGCAAGGGGTCGAATGCTTTGGCCTCCTGAAGTTCAAACTGCTGAAGATCGTTCACTTTCCAAAGGCCCTTGACTTCTCCGAGGTAGATCAAGGCTCTGGCGTTCTTGGTGCTCTGGCGCATGAAAACTTCCACCAGTGCTTCGCCCTCTTGTGGCGATTTTTTCACACTCCACCTGCGCTTGGACCCCGCCCACCCAAGTTCCTTGAGCTCGCCGAGACGGCCCCTGAGATAGAGAGACCACCGAGGATTCACGAGGGTTTCATCAAAGCCGCGGGACTCCAATTGGTCTGCAAACTGACGGGCTAAAGCGACAACCGGGTCCTCTCCGAAGTCTAGAGGTCCGAGGTCGAAATCTTGGGCTGGAATGGCTGAAAAAGGCTTCTGCTGAAAAAGAAACTCCCTGCCACGCAACACACTCTCGTCGAAAAGACGCTCTTCAGGGCGTGACAAAGGCGGTGGTGGTAATTGGGGAGGCTGCGAATCCGACGGAGTTGGTTGAGGGTTCGCGACAGGCGCTTTCTCTGCTGGCCTCTTGGCGGCACCACAAGCTTGCAAAGCCAGAAAGAGAGCCAGAAACACGACAGGAAAGCTATACTGGAACACCACGATTCGACACTATCCCGAGTCTGGACATCACGTCCAGAAGCCCCTACAATCCCGTGCATGAGTGCCCATGAAGACATCCTGCGACACTTGGAGCGTGACTATACGAATCCGGTGCGCGACCCTCTGTGGAAACATATTTACCTGACACCGGCCCTTGAAAAAGCACTGAGAACCAGTCCTTTTGTCCGCTTAAGCCGTTTGCGTCAGTTGGGGCTCGCGGTGCAAGTTTACCCGGGGGCAACCCATACGAGGGCTAACCACAGCCTCGGCGTTTTCCACCTAGCCAAACGTATCATCCATTCCATCGTTCTTTCTCCTTCTTATCCCGGGCACCTCAGCCTAGAAGGTGTCAAGGCCTTTTTGTGTGCCGCATTGTTCCACGATTTAGGGCACTTCCCCTACGCCCATGTCCTGGAAGATGGCCTTGCGATGCGCTTTCATGAAGAACTAACCGGTGTGGCATTGCTAGACTCTGAATTGACTCCCGTCCTTCGGTTTGATGTGGGCATCGACCCCATGTTCTGTGCGGCGATCGTCGACAAAAGCCTCGAGTTTGTACCGGGCAAAGACCAGGTCAAGTTTTTCCGCAGACTGCTTTCAGGGGTTTTGGATCCTGACAAACTCGACTACCTCAACCGAGACGCCTACTTTTGCGGAGTCCCATACGGTATTCAAGACCCGGATTTTATCATCAGTCAGATGATTCCGCATCGTGAGCTTGGTATCGGGATCCATCCCAAGGGAATCCTGAGCGTTGAGCACCTGCTGTTTTCCAAGTACCTGATGTATAAGTCGGTGTATTGGCACAAAGGGGTGAGATCTCCTTCCGCACTGATCAAAAAGGCCCTCACGCTTGCCATTAACGCCGGTGTACTTCGTCCCGAGGCCCTGTATGGGGAAGATGACGCAAGTTTCGGTCCCAAGATGGCCCGTTTTGATCACCCCGCTTTAAGAAAAATCAATGTAGCTGAGACCTCCGCTACCTACATAACGCTATACGAGCAACCCTACGATGAGAACAGTCTCTTTAGCGTTCGCATCCGCGATACCAAGGGGCGTTTCGAAACGGAGGACGAAATCCGCAGGGAAATCGAACGCGATCTCAAAGTTTCGCTCGACCCAGAAGACCTGACCATTGACGTTCCCCATTCGGTCTCGTTTGAGGTGGATCTCCCGGTTGTGCGGGAAAACTGGCAGAAAGATTTTACCGAATCCGGTACAGTGTTCGATGCTACCGTAGTTGCCGGCTTCACCTCCAACTTGAAGAAAATGCGTCTTGTCGGACCAAGGGCTCTGAAAGGTAAGCTAAGGCAACCTGAACGCTTCTTTCTGTAACTTGCTACGCTGTGGAATTGAGCCTAGACTGGTAATCGGAGGCACGTATGCGTGTTCACAATCTGGTGAAAGAGCTGGTGATGCAGAAAGTTGACGAGCTTTTCGCTGACCCTGCCGAACTCGCCGCTGCTTCGCTTGAGGTTTACGACGAGGGTAGCAAGCTCGACGTTATCTGTTTCGTCTTAAACCGGGTGCCTCCGCATTATGTTGTTTCCGGAAGGGGATTTGCTCACAATGAAAGTAGTGATTTTCAAGCAAAGTTTCAGCGTCTAGCCGACATCTACCGACTTGCACGAGAGGGTATGGCCTCGGTGGGTAAGCACCGCCGTGAGCGCATTGGCACCTTTGAACAGGAAAATAATGGCCCATACTTCAACTTTCCCTCAGTGATAGGCCGTCTATTTAACGGTGTTAATTTTGAACCCGTCCATGATGTTGATCTGTCTCTGTACCATGAAGGCCAACTGGTCAAGGTGATAGATCCAAACTGGCATAATCCCTATCATTTGTCACTCAACACCGCTGGCACCTACCTTTTCTGGCCGCATCCAGTACAGGCGTCGTCTTTGGAGGTTGAGAAGACCTTTGAGTTCGAATTGCGTGCCCAAGACGAGGCATTTGAACCGATGAAATACTACTTTTCGCTCCATGTTCGTTCTTCACGTGAGTTTGTAGACTTTGTGAACACATCTTCCACACGCCTGAAGGATCTCTACCTCTTTCCCCGTGAGTAGCTTGCTGCGGCTCGTGGAGGCCCTGTTTCTCGCCTCTTTGGCCCTGTTTCCCCTTGTTTCTCAGACTCGCGTCGATTTCCCTAAAGATCAGGAAGCCTCGGACTATTCACTGGACACCTCTGACGGTTCACAGCCATTGCAGGTAACTGCCGAAGGGTCATGGACTGCCAAGCTTGCCTCTGGCTGGGGAGCCGGCTTCAGCCCCGCGGGGTTTTTCTTGGGAGTTCCCCCTTACGGTATTGACCAAGGGTTTGTTTTCTCCCAAGTTCCAGACCTCTCAGTAACCGCACGCCTCCTCGATCGGTACTTTCTCGAGGTTGTGTACACTGGGAGCGTTGAATCAAACACTTTTGAGATCGGCTACGACGGTCAACCGGGTGAAGTTCTGCGTTGGTTCAAGGCGGGAAATACTCCATTCCGGGTTGAACCACGAGCCGGTTCCACAGTTGCGCCAGGTCGGCCGGGTAGCCCTGGAATCGGATTGGGGCTTAGTTTGGGTCAAACCACCGATGAGCTTCTTTTGCGGTACGAGGACGGGTCACGTGAAACCCTGAAGTTTCGGGGTTTCACTCCATCGGTTGCGGGTGTGGTTCGCATTGAAGACTGGATCAGAGGACGATTTTTTCGAGTCAACTCGGGCAAAGTATCCCCTTCCCTCACCGTTTGGCTAGAAAATCCTACGGACGCCCAGGGACTCAGGCTGGCAAGGCCAGACGAGGCCACTGCTTTCTCAGCAACGGGGGAAATCAGGCTCGCTAAGGCGGCGACCGGAAAGGTTTGGGCTTCTTGGGCGGGTCAGAGTCCTCTGGAAATCTACGTACCCGGAGCTTACTCCGTCTTTGAACTTGCCGACCGCTACCTGATTCCTGTGGGAAGTGATCCATTGGCGAGCGCAGTGGTTGAGTACAAGAATAGCTTCGCCAATGGGTTCCAAGTGACGATAGAGCCGGGCACGAGCTGGTTTTCAGTATCGGGATCCTCCAGCCCGCCTTTCCTTGACCTTGTACCAGGAGTTTATCAGAACTCCTCCACGCCAATTGCTCTTGGTGCCTCGGATTGGCAGATTCGGTTTCCGTCAGCCAGCCTCCCTGGTCCCACGTGGGCCTTGGGGACTGATGTTGTGGAGACCAGCCTATCCTTGTCGCGTAACGGGTTCCTGACCCGGGATTTTTCCTTCGATCCGGGGGCGGGCACGGTTACGCCGAAGTTTCCTGTCGATGCCGGTGACGAAATCGTCATTTCGTTCCAGCGGACCCAAAAAAACGGTACCTCTCCCGATGCTTTTGGCTGGCTCGCAGGGCACTGGGACCTCGGTTTAGGACAAAGCTTGGAGTACAACACCTCCGTGCGCTGGAACACTGTGAAAGATCGTTTCACCAAGGCCGAACTCGAGGCCCCGGGACTAGTCACAGCAGCAGGACAGTGGGAAGGGAGCCTAGAAAACTTGGCGTGGACCCTTCGATTAGAGGCAGGTGCCCTGCTGCCTGACAGCACTTCGGGTCGTCAACTCCTGTTGATGGACCAATCAGGAGCCACTGTGACCTTGGATGGAAACTCTCTGCGCCCCGCCGCACCACCGGGAACCCTTGACACGGCTACACTCTCGACCCTCAAGCGAGGCAGTGTTTTTTTCAGGGATTTTTCAAGCCTTGACCCTTTTCTGGGGTCGGTATCATTCGGCCGATGGTCGGAAGCTGTATCCCGCCAGCCTTACTCCAACGGAGGTTTGGTTGGTCCTTATCTTGCTCTTGATCCGAACACCGGGTCCAGGATGGCAGTCCTCGAGGCTCACTTGGAGGCTTATTCCTGGGCGGGCTTGCAGCTTGCCCTCGACAAGGGCAAGCCCCGCGACCTCTCCGCGACCACACGGATAGCGCTTCCGGTACGCCTTGCCTCAGTTTTACCCGCCGGCGCGAAAGTTTATCTCCAAGTGGGACATCTCGGAGAAGATTTTGATGGAAGTGGCGCGGTGCAGACCCTCGCGAACCAAAGCCGCAGGACCTTGCCTTTCCGAGACCAAATCAACGGGTTTTCGATGGGCTTTCCCATCCCGGAGTCAACGGACTGGACAAATGACGGACAGGGCGACGGAGTTGCCAATGGCCCAGGAGCCGTAAGCACCTACGATATTACCAGCCAAGTCAGCACCGAAAGTACGGTTGTCTACGCAGTCCCTTTACTGTCGGACCGTTTCCAGCTCCGGGCCGCCAACGGCTATTCGGTATTGGTTTCAAGTCCCACGGCAGGAGACGTCGTCCTTTTCGTCGGGCCCGCCCACTTTGAAGGTGCGACGTGGGCAATCCTACCTGATTCATCCTCGCTGCCTGCATCGAGTGTTACCCCTGTGGACTTGCCAAACTCCCAGGGCAATACGAGTCTCATCAGCTGGATTTCCCGGCCACAGTGGACGGCTGAGGCCCATTTAACGGCCTTTCATTCCCGTCAATATCAACACCTTGCGGTCACTTTTCGGGTTATCGATGCTAGTGTGAAAAGCCTGCAGTTGATCGTTTCCGACGCCAGCTTTTTGGGCCTCAACGCGAGTTGGACCGCGAAAGACACTACGGACTGGCAAACTGCCACCATTGATCTGGCAACAGGCGACGTGTGGCTTGACGGCACCATCATAGCAAAGGCCACTCTCGCCAATCTCACGGCGGCTTGGGATCGGGTTCGCTTGACGGTTTCCGGAAAATCAAACGGAAGCTTAGAACTGAAACCCCTAGAAGCCACCGACCCCCTCTGGGACTTTCGGCTGTTGTCCACCGAAGAACTTGTTCTAGGCAAGGGTGATGCCGTCTTGAGTCTGAGGTCGGCCCAAACTCAATCTTCCCAAAACGGTCTGAATTGGGACGTGGAACTCGGAACCGTGCTCAAGTGGGGACCGGCGAACCTGTCCACATCTTTCACTGCCGATGAGTCTCAAGCTTTTCATGGAAACTACAGGGCCGGTATTGATTTGGGACAACCTGACGGTGTCACCTTTTCGTGGCAAGATCATTTTGGCGACCTCAGTGGGCGCTCGGAAACTCTGGGAGTTTCGTTACCAGTTTTCGGAAAGATTCAGGCCAAAGCGTCTGTCATCCCCCAGGCGGGCCTAGAGCGTAGCTTTGAGCTCACTTGGACCCCTGTATCACCAATAGCGCGCGCCCAACTCCAAGCATCGACAAAACTAAGGTTGCTCTCCGCTGTTACTCCAGCAAGACTTGCTCCTTCGGATTTGTGGTTAGCGAGTTGGGGATGGCTTGTTCCCGAGGACACGGCGCAAGCAAGCACTTTCGAGATGGGCTCGCTAGCCCTGAACTGGCAAGGTGATCTGCTAGGGTTTAGGGCCTCCTCGCAGGCCCAAGTCGTCCAGCTCGCTGGGTCGCCATGGAAGGTAGCACCCTATGCCGAAGCAAAAATAGCCTTTCCCGTTCAAGATCTGCAAAGATCTAGCTCCTGGCTTTGGGAGCCACAGCTAGGCTGGAAGCTTACCTCAAACTGGGAGGAGGTTTCGGGTTTGCCTCCATCGTCCTTGATTCCCGTTGCGACTTCCCTTGTATTGGGCTCGGTGGTCGACCGCCAGCTGGAAACTAACGCCGGGCTTTCGGTCAGCGGTGGCTCGTGGGGAGCTTCTTCGGTGGGGAGTTGGGCTCAGGGCCGAAACTCGGGGCTGGAGTTCCAAGTCTTCGGCTTCACCCTGCAATCCGCAGGAAGGGCCGACAACCTTTTTGGTAACGCCGGGATCTGGCCAATCTTCAAGTTCTATCGGACCGATACGCTTTCCTGGAGCGTTGAAACAGCAGTGACTCAGGGCAGCCGCGCCTCCGATTCGACCTGGAAAACACAGACCACTGTTAAGCCAGAGCTGCTCTTCACCCCCAGGGAGAGCCTAGCAGCCGATGTCCGAGTCTCTGCAAGCGCCGCGACAGTTGTGTTGCAGTTGAGCCCCGAATGGAAGGTCAAAGTTCCAGCCAACCTACCTTTTGAGGTTCCCGGATGGATAAGCCCACGCAAGTTCGACCGGCAACTTCAGTTTTCCACTGTCCTGCTACTCAGAGCCGATAACAAAACGGGTTCCCTTGCGATGAACCAGTTTGAGTTCACCGAAAAGAACACCCTCACTCTTTCGGATAAGAGTGTGTTTCACTTCGGTATTACGATAAAACAGGTGTGGGACACCCAGTCTTTCTTGACAGGGTTGCTAGCTTCTGCCGATATTGTTCTGAGCTTCTAGAGATGCGCTGTGATATACTTTCCACTAAGGAGTCTTTCATGAGACTGAGAAAACGGGTTTGGGGTGTTGGCCTTGCCCTTGTATTGTTTGTCACTATGGGAATTGTCAGCTTAGGCGCGCAAAGTCCTGGTGTAGGCCTATCCGGCGGTTTGGGTACAGAGGTTATTAACAAGGTTACCTATCAAACTATGTCTGTCATTCCGGATTTCCCTATCGGACCTGTGGGCTTGGGAATCGATCTTTCGTTCCATTTTCGTTTTTTCACTACCAATGACGCGGGCGTTCAGTCCGATTTTGGCTTTTACCCTCGGGTGGAAGATTTCTGGGATTCTACCGCACCAATTCAAGAGAATCTTTCCAAGTGGACCTCGCGCATTGCCTATGTGCGCTACGGGGTTAAGGGCGACCCGATCAACCTCCAAGTCGGGGTTCTGCCTAATGTGACTCTTGGTAACGGTTTCATTCTTGGCAGGTATAGCAACGGCATGCTGCAACCGGTACAGAGGTTCACGGGCTTTGTAGCTAACCTCGATGGCTCACTTTTTCAATTTCCCTTTGTGGGCCTGGAGACTGTCACAGACAACATTTCTTCGTTTGACCTTGTGGGTTTGAGGGTATACGTCAAACCGTTCGGCCTATTGCTGCCTGACGTGGCCTTCCTCCGAGACTTGCAGGTGGGCGCAACAGCAGTGGTAGACACCAACCCCTACATTTATGCCTATCCTACAGCGTCTTCGCCGGGAACAGCGATGGTCGCGGGCCTCGATACCAGCTTGACGTTGCTGGCTGACCCGTTGATGTCGGCCAAGGCCTTTGCGGACTTTGCTGTTCAAAATGGACACACGGGAGGCACCGTTGGACTGGGCGGCACCGTTCTTGGTCTTGTCAGCTGGGGTCTACAAAATCGCTTCCTTGGCCTAGATTTCATCCCCTCTTATTTCAACAAAACCTATGACCTGAGTCGTGACTCGCAATATGCTTTTTACACCGGCACGGCAACCTCCCATCTCCCGGCAACACTCGCTTGGGAGGCTTCCCTTGGTGGCAGACTGCTTGACACCATTTCCTTTGGCGCATCACTCGGTGGGCCCTATGGAAGTGCTGTTTCGGCGACCCCCACAAAGTTCGAACTTCCCAAACTGGAGTCTTTCTTCACGATTGCTAGGAACCCGATTTTGCCCGTCACTGTCGACGCCTACTACAACAAGGATAAGTTGACGAGCCTTTCGGATCTCATGAGCCCACAGAACGCGGTCATTGGAGCCCGCATAGGCTACGTCATTGGAAGCGCAACCATCACCATGGTCTACAACCTCAAGTACATTGAGAACGCCACAGATCCAAACGAGCTCTGGGAAACGTCGTCCAAGATTGAAACTGCCATTAAGCTCTTCTAGGAGGAATGAACATGAAAAAAACACTTACCTTTCTTCTGGTTCTGATGGCGTTATCGCCCGGCTTTTTGAGCGCCCAGACAACCAAGTCCCCGGCGGTCGTGCTGGTATTCGCCGGAGATGATCCGAACCTCATTACCATCAAGGACGATGCCGGAAAAAAACAGGCCGCCACCGAAGGCCTCAAGATGAAGGCAGGTTGGATCATCCAAACGGCCAAGGGTGGATCAGCCGAACTTCAGATTCAGCCCAACGGCTCAATCATCAAGATTGCTGCCAGCACCACCTTCAAGATCAATGACTTAGCCTCGGAGACAGCGAAGACTAAGAATGACTTCGAAGTGGCCTCGGGAAAAATCCGCGCCGTCGCAACTAAGTTAGCTGGCTCTGAGAACAGTCCTGGTTACACGCTCAAGACGCCCACCGCAAATTGCGGTGTTCGGGGAACAGACTTTTTGATCAATATTTCAGCTGATGGACTGCAGGAATCGCTGGTTGTCGCTGAAGGTTTGGTGGATTTTACCAAGGACTCCACCGGCGAATTGGTCAAGGTTGGTGCGGGCCAAATGGCTGACGCTCTGTCGGCATCGTTTGCGGTGGGCAATATTGATCAAGCCACCCTCAATTCCCTATTTTCAGACGTAGGATTCGTCAAGCTCGATCCCAAAGCTGTGGGTGCTATTACCTCGCAGGCCAACGCCGTAGATGTGAACACCGACAACACCAAGGTTGCCGGCAGTGGTACGAACCAGGGTTCGGCACCCACCGCCGAAGATCCGCTCATGGCTTGGATCAAGAAGGTGTTGGGAGCAGAGATCGGTTCGGTGACGATTAACGGCGCCACTTGGTCGAAGGCGATCCTGCAGCCCGTGATCGATACCGGCAATTTCCGGCTCGGTCTCTACCTTCCCATCATCTACGAGACCGACATGTTTGATCCTAGCGACTGGTACCAGCCTTCAGGCAACAACGAATGGTCATTCGGTACGCAGTTGGTAAACGGTAAGTCACTTTGGACCTCCGACCCCTTGGCGGCGGCGCTCGATGCCACTTCCGACCTCGTGCTAAAAATTCGTTTCTTGGAAATAGGTCGACAAGGGGTTGATCCGTTCTACCTTAAGGTCGGAAGCCTGAACACCATGACCATCGGCCATGCAACCATCATGAGCCGCTTTGCGAACGATCAGGAGTTTCCTTCGGTCCGCAAAGTTGGTTTTAATGCGGGAGTCACTTTTGGTCCTCTTGGAATTGAGGGCGTCGCAGACGACTTGACATCACCCCAGGTGGTGGGCGGCAGGCTGTCCTTTAACCTGATAGGCAACTGGGTTGTGATCGGAACCAGTGGTATCGCGGACTTGGCGCTAGTCGATCCTAAGAACCTCACAGGTAATTCTCCGATAGCAGGCAAGACTGCAGCCTCGCTCGGCAATCCCATCTTCCTCGTGGGTGGCCTCGATACCCAATGGATCAACCTTGACCTAGGTTTCCTGCGCGCCTTGGTGTTTGCGGATGTCAACGTGCTGACAGCCTACTATCAGAGCTCTTACACCGCGAATGGAGTAACGGTCCCGGTGGGACTGGCGACTGGGACTCTTTTCGATTCCACCGGTGGACTCAGGTCTTATGGTATGGAGGCTGGCGTCACCGGCAAGTTGCTGGTCATCGACTACCGCCTTTCCTTCCAGTTGGAACATGGGTTGTACAAGAACGGGATTTTCCGTTCCAACTACTACCGTACACGCAACGAGCGACTGCTCGGGTTGAACTCTTACCTCACCAAATCCGCAACCGCGGCCGCAATCGACAAACAATCTACAGTAGGTATTTTCGGTAGCACGGGCTTCAATCTGCTCAATATCCTGCTGTTTGACGGGTCCTATCGATGGCCGATGACGATGAACTCGAACGGGTCCATTCAACTGAGCTCAGACAATACTCTTGCTAAGGTCGAGGATGCGCTAGCCCTGAAACTCACGATTCCTAAGGGAGCGTTACCCGACTTTATCAAACTCTCCGGACAGGTTAGCTACGAAAGAACTAAGTTTGTAGCAACGCTCGCTACTTCAGGAGGCACACTGTCCTTGTTTGATTCCAACACTGTCCTTAAGGGAGAAATCCTTTATGGTCTCGCTCAAGGCGTTGACCTCGCGATTGGCGTCTCGACTCTGATACAGCGTGACGCAACCACAGGTGCAGTGACCTACGATACATCGGGCAATGCTAAGGTTTCACCTTCGATTTCTCTGGAAACCCGCATCGGGTTCTGATGGACAAAGCCGAACACCCGTCTCGGAGGATCAAGGTCCTCCGGGACGAGGTAGCCCGGAAAATTGCGGCCGGCGAGGTAATCGACCGGCCGCTTTCTGTTTTACGTGAGCTTCTTGATAACAGCCTTGACGCTGGAGCTACCGCCATCGATGTTCACTGGGAAGCCGGCGGGGTTCGCTTATTGCAGGTGTCTGACAACGGAACCGGAATGGACCGTCAGGATCTGGAGCTTTGCTGGTTGCCACATACGACTTCCAAGATTGAGTCTGAACTCGACCTCGATTCTCTGTCCAGTCTCGGGTTCCGCGGTGAGGCTTTGGCCAGTATCTCGGCTTGCAGCCGCGTGAGCATCCTGACATCTGATAATGACACCGGCCTAGGCTGGGAGCTCCTGCTCGAATTGGGGCGCGCTCCGCTGATTCGGAAATCCGCCTCTTTGCGGGGAACTCGGGTACGTGTCGAGGAGCTTTTTTCCTATATCCCTGCTCGGCGGAAGTTCCTGAAATCCGCAGCAGCTGAAGGCACCTTGTGCCGTCGCGTCATGGATGAAAAAGCCCTGTCGGCACCTTTGGTAGGCTTTAGCCTCTCTGTCGATGGTCAGAGGCGTTTCAGCTGGAAGGCTGGTAGCCTTAAAGAACGGGTATTTGCAGTGGAAGGTGAACCTTGGTTGAGCGGTGAAGTTATCGAGTTCTCGGCTGAATCTTCTGGCTGCGCTGTCTACGGATTGTCTCTTGCGCCCGGATCTTCTCGCTCTGACCGCAAAGGTATCCGGATCTTCGCTAACGGACGGCCCCTCCAAGAATACGCCTTGGTACAAGCGGTTGGCTACGCTTATGAGGGTTATCTTCCTGGCGGCTTGTGGCCCTACGCCGAGGTCTTTGCTGAAGTCGATCCCAGTCTTGTTGACTTCAACATCCATCCGGCAAAACGTGAAGCTCGATTCCGCAACGCAGCTGAATTGCATCGGTTAGTCGTTCAGGCCATCCGGACTTCGCTGATCGAACGACAAATTAGTTTCCCAGTTGCAAGCGGACAACTCCAGCAACCGTTGGCCTTGGAAGCTACAGTAAGGTTAAATCGACCGGTTTTGCGTGGGCGAGCCCAGTTACCTTCGCTCAATGCTTGGGATTCCGACCAGCACCTTGCCCAGAAGCCTGTTCCTTACCTTCCCTCTGGCGCGAGTCCAGCATTTCGCTATTTGGGACAGGTTTTAGGTGTGTTTTTGCTGGCAGAGGTGGGTGATACGCTTTACTTGGTGGACCAACACGCCGCCCATGAACGTGTCCTCTTTGACCAGTACCGGGCCCAAAAGGGGGTAGGACAGGCCCTGCTTTTTCCCCGCCGGTTTCAACTTGAGTCTGAGGCCGCTTCGTGTTTGAGACATCAACTAGCCACTTGGGAAGACCTTGGGATTGGGATCGTCGAACTAACCGACGACCAGTTTGAACTTCAAAAACTTCCCCAGCTGGTCTCGGGTATGGAAAAAGAGCTCATCGAGTTTCTGGAGCATAGCCTCAAGCCGGCTTCTGACGTCGACAGGGAGTTTTATGCGAGCCTATCGTGCAGAGCTGCCGTCATGGATGGAGATCCCCTTGATCCTGAAGCGGCCCGAAAGCTTTTGGAGCAAACCTTCGGCTTGAAACACGCCAGGTGTCCGCACGGCAGGCCCATTTGGACCACTTTAACGCGCCAGGACCTCTTCGAAAGGGTAGGAAGGCTTGCTTGAGTTATGACTTTTTTAAAATTTCCTCAATTTCTTTCTTTCGGTAGTAGGTCGGGTTCTTTGACAGCAGATCCTGGTAGATCTTCTTTCCTCCAACCACATCGCCCTGATCGAAAAGTAAGCCACCTAAACGGAAGGAGGCATCCCAATAGTTTGGCGAAAGTTTGATCAAGTCTTGAAAGGCCACCTTGGCCAAATCCTTTTGATTGGTTTCGAGGTAAGCCAGCGCCAGGTTGTAGCGAATATCGGGAGTGTCACGCTTGAGGGACAGAGCCTTTTTAAAGAAATCGATTGCTCGGGAGTATAGCTTCTTGACCAGATAAAGACGGCCTAAGTTGTTGTTGACATTGAGGTTATCCGGTGCGAGATCCCAGGCTTTTTGAAGTTGTTCCATAGCCCCATCCACATTATCCTTCTGCTCAAGAACCAAAGCGAGATTGACCCGAGCTTCAACGGTTTTCGGGTCTAATGTAATCGCATTTCTGTAGGCTGAAATCGCCAAATCGGTGTTTCTGTTCTTCTCAAAGACCATGCCGAGGTTGTTGGCATAGATGCTTGAGTTAGGGTCGAGGGCAACTGCCTTTTGAGCATATTCCAAGGCCGAAGTGATCTTGTTCAACTGAAACTGCGTTGTAGACAAATTGTAGTAGAGATCAGCTCGAGTGCTGTCGATTCCCAGTGCCTTGGCGAATTGCGCCTCGGCCTCTGCGTATCGCCCCGCATTGTAGTAGGCGCTACCTAAATCGCTTAACCAGATAGCTTTGGTGGAATCCAGTTTCACGGCGGTCTCATAGCTTCTGATAGCTAGATCGATTTTACCTAGCTTTTCGTAGACGCGGGCGGAATTGTAGTTGATCAAGCCCGAGTCTGGCTTAAGCTTGTAGGCTTGAATAAACGCTTCCAGGGCACGCTTGTCGTCGCCGATTTGACCATAGGAACTTCCAAGAGCATTGTAGGCCAGTGCGTTTTGCGGTTCGGCCTTGATATTGGATTGAAAAGCCTCAATAGCCTGAGGATATTGGCGGTTGTTGTAGTAGGTTCTGCCTAGTTCATACCAGAGGTTTGAGTTTGAAACGTCAAGCTTAAGAGCGCCACGGTAACTATTGGCAGCCTCCGGCCAGTTTTTGGCTTCCTTATAGACATCGCCTTGCACGGCGTACGCTGTGGCGTTTGTCGGGTTTTTTGCCAGCTCACGCGACAGGGTGTCGAGAACCTGCCTGCGGGTTTCAGCGTCGCCTTTTTTTTCGAGGAATTGAGACTCTGCGTTACGCGCAATGGCCTCATGGTTTTCGGGGTCCCGGGCGAGCAATTCCTCAAACTTCGCTTTGGCGAGGGGATACTGTGCCTGACCGAGGTAAGCCATTCCCTGATTGAAAAGATCTTGATCGACTTTTTGTTCTGCAGACAGCCTCTTTTGGTCTAACTTCTGCTTAGCCAGGCGATCGGCCTCCACTTTCGCAGCTGAATCTTGCTTTTTCTTTTCATCTTCAGAAGCAACAATGGTTTGATTTGGAAACGTTGCCGCTTTGTCCTTGGCAGCGTCTGCTTTGGTGACCGGTGAAGTTGAAGCCGCCTGCATCGTTTCGAGCTTCGACGAGAGTTGGTTGAAGCTTTCTTTGAGCTTGTCGTTCGAGGCCTGCAGACTTTTCAGTTGGTCTTTCTTGTCTTTGCCTTCTTGGGCTTTTTTCTCCTGTACAACCGACTGACGAAGCGCCTTGGCTTCCGGATCTTGAGAGTTTTTGATCAGGATACTGTCAAGCAGGTCCAACGCTCGTTGGAACTCACCCTGACCCTGGTATTCTGAAGCAAGCTTGAGAGTATTGGCGCGGTTGTTACCTGCCTCTTGGTTCGATTTGGTCGCGAGGAACGCCCCGACTCCACCTGTTGCCCCCATAACCAAAATGGTTGCTAGCACGATGAACATGTTCTTCTTCATAGAGGGTTTCCTTTGCAACTAAACTACGGGTCGAGGGAAAAATCACCGCCATCTGACTTGAGTGTAGCAGGGCCGGTGAGAAGATATTTTGCGTCCTGCGAAGCAACCGCTAGAGTTTCCCGGATTCTGGCTAACAAATCGTCCAGCTTCGCCCGATTCGTGGCGAACTCGGTCGATTCCGATCCCGTCGCTGGGCTCTGCTGTCCGGTAGTGACTTTCGCTGATTCCGATCCCGAAGATTGGCTCTGCTGCTGGGTTGCATCTTTTGTCGCCTCAGACCCCGACGATTGGCTCTGCTGCCCAGTAGCAACTTTCGCCGCATCTGTACCCGCTTGGCCCTGCTGCTGGGTTGCTACTTTAGTCAAATCCTGCCCTGGCGCTTGGGCCTGCTGCCCGGTAGCGACTTT
>Ga0114962_10001482_pt1 | contig 20249 bp, 20 predicted proteins | sample C_130820_MF_Meta_FD_87017 | JGI IMG/M metagenome (GOLD analysis project Ga0114962, IMG submission 87017) | Freshwater microbial communities from Lake Croche, Canada to study carbon cycling - C_130820_MF_MetaG | ecosystem: Environmental > Aquatic > Freshwater > Lake | place: Lake Croche, Canada... | reverse complement strand
TGCCTGAAGTGCCTGCCATAAGCAAAGAAGCAGATGAGGCAGTACCAGAAGTGGTATCACCTGAACTGTAACGAATAGCAATATTGGCATTATTACCAGTTGAACTGGCAACTACAATGCCGTTTGTCCCAGTAACTGTTGTCAACGCACTGGCAGGTGGAGTATAGGCTGTTGTTGGGGTAACAATCAATTGCCCCAATACATAACTTGTGTCTGCCAAGTTGGCTGTAACAGTTCCTGCTGAAAAGTTGCCTGACGCATCTCTGGCCACAATGGTTGAGGCTGTGTTGGCATTGGTAGCATTTGTGCTTAGAGTTACATCACCTGTGCTGGCACTGGCACTTAGATATGTGCCAGCAGTCAAGCCGGTTACACCGCTGTTTGTGACAGTGATTGTATCTGCATCAGTTCTACTTACAGTAACACCAGTACCACTGGCAATTTTAATTGTATCTGTTGTGCTGTCGCTACCTACCAAGTTCAAGTTGGCACCACCTGATACTGTGCTGGCATTTTGAGTATAAGTTGTGTTGTTATCTACTAGGCCATCAACATAACTTTTTGTTGTCAAATCTGTAGTTGCTGTTGGACCACTTGGATTTATTGTTGCATATATTGTTGCATTATCAACAAATGCCAAACCACTTGGACTGGCTCCTAATACACCTGCTGTGTATGTGCCGGTTTGAATACGCAAGGGATTTGCACCTGTATTCATTGATCTAATGTTGATAAAACTACCATTGTCAATATCATTGGTTGAGAAACTTGCTACAATCGCATCACCTGCACTGGTGGCAACAGGTGCCATAACACGAATGCCTGAAGTATTACCCGTGGTTGATTTAAAGTTCAAACGATTGGCTCTGGTACTGGCTTCTGGCCAACTCACATAAGTGGTGGCTGGAACTGTAATTTGGTCGCCTGTGACAGTTAAGTCATTGGCCAGTGTTACATCTGATCCACTCAATGTGATTGCTGTTGCACTACTGCTTTTGATATCATTACCTGTGACTGTTAGGTCACCTGCCACAGTGACATCTGCACCTGACAAGCTTAAGGCTGTGGCTGTGCTTGATTTGATGTCATTACCTGTGACAGTTAGATCACCTGCCACTGTGACATCTGCACCTGACAAGCTCAAGGCTGTTGCTGTGCTTGATTTGATATCATTACCAGTGACCGTTAAGTCACCTGCTACAGCAACATCTGCACCACTTAGTGTCAAAGATGTGGCACTACTTGATTTGATGTCGTTACCTGTGACTGTTAGGTCGCCTGCCACTGTGACATCACCAGTAGTGTTGGTCAATGTAAGCGCCGTAGTGCCGTCTTCGGCAGCAACAAGTGGTGCTTGAATACCTACTCGTGCTTTAAAATTCTTTGTTGTCATAATTCATTATCCTTATGTGTGCTCTTGCATTAATTTAAACTATCGCGTATAAAACTAAATGTTGTACTGGTTGCACTTGCGGGAGTTGCTTTCAATCTTAGTGTGCCTGAACTGACATCTGCATCAAAAGTGGCCAGGCTGGTGGTGAATAATTCACCGTATACTGCTATCTGTGCTGTGGTTGCACTGGACCACATGACCATGATTTCACATGCATGTCTTTCGCTGCCTCTAGAAATATTTACAAAAACTTTCATCGCATCTTTTGTTGTGCTGGCCAATGTAAATGCGGCTGTGCTGGTTGTTGTTGAAGCTGAAACATAACGAGAGGCTATATCAGCATAGTTTATAAAATCACCAAAGTAACTGGAGCCTGTGACACTTATGCCGCCATCTGTTTGTAATGAACCTGCTGATGCGGTGCCAGCAGTGGTGCTATCAATACTAAGGTTACCACCAACCCAAAGATTTTTCTTGGTAGCCACACCACCTTTGAACAGCACACTACCAGCATCCTGGTTGGTTGATTCTTTTGTCCCGTTGAATGTGGTCACTGTGGTAGCAGTTGTGGCACCAAGGCTGATGATCTCTGCACTTTCTGCTCTAAGAGCACCACCAACTTTGACTGCTTGATTTAACTCCCATCCATTGGTGGCATCGTTCCAAATGATAGTCTTGTCTGTGGCACCTCGCAATGTAACACCACCGCCTGCGGCAGTGACATCTGTGGGGGTGTCAACACTACCAATTTCAATGTTTTTATCATCTACTGTCAGCGTTGTTGAGTTGATTGTGGTGGTTGTTCCATTCACAATCAAGTTGCCTGAAACAGTTAAACTAGTGCCACGGATGATTGCTGAACCATTGACATCAAGCCCGACAGTTGGAGTTGTAGTGTTGATACCAACTCGTTCTGGAAAAATACTGTAACCGTTTTCATCCAGCAATTTGGCTTCACGAGTGATAGTGGTACTGGCATTCCAAGGAGTGTTTGCTGGTCCAAGACCAGATCCACCATATTGGCGCACAAGAATTGGTTCACCAAAACCTGCTGTGGCGCTGTTGTCACTGGTGGCAAGTAATAGATATCCTGCATCATCTCCTGTAGAACCGCCACCAACAAACCAATAGTCGTCGACAGTAACTTGCCCTCTGACACCACGCACAGTTTCTACACCATCAACAGGAGTTGCTCTAAAGAAACTTACAAATGGTTGTGTGCCATCTAATACAATTTCATTTGTAACTGTCAATTTGTCTGGCATGCTGACATCATTGGCGCTGAGAGTAATAGCCACGGCACCTGTGCTGGACTTGATGTCATTGCCTGTGACTTTTAAATCACCTGCTACAACTACATCAGCCGAACTAGCACCAATGTTTACTGCTGTGGTTGCACCAGCACCAATGTTTAAAGTTGTTGCGGTGGCGTTTATAAGATTGAAAGTGGCAGCCGTGGTTGTCAAGTCACCACCATTCACTGCAACATCACCACCTGCTGTGATATTGGTTCCTGCCACAATGGCCAGTTCAACTCCCAATCCACCATCAGTGACCAGCAATGCACCTGTGTCTTTTGTTGTGCTGTTTGTGCTGCCAAGAACACGCAAATTTGTGCCCACATACAAGGCTTTCTCAACACCTATGCCACCTTCAACAATCACAGCACCTGTGTCTTTTGAACTTGAGTCTGTGGTGCTTTGTACTGTCAAGGTTCCTGGCACAATCACATTGCTACGATTCTCCCATTTACTGGTTGTGGCATTGTAATTTAATAATTGATTATCAGCAAGTGCATAACCATCGGCCAAGGCAACACCATATGTGCCAATCTCAACGTCAAACAGTTCATCAAGAGTGGTTGCACCACCAGGCACACCACCAACAGTAAGGCCATCACCTACCCATAGTGGGCTAACATTTGATCTTATAGGAACATAAGCAAGACTGCGTGGTGCGCTGTCAAATTCTAAATCTGTGGTTGTGCCAGTTATATCTACCAGTCCAGTTGAAGCATGACCAGCAATGGCCAAGGCTCTCGTGGTGTATAATTTAAATGTTGTATCACTCAACACCAGGGCAAAGTAAGTGGTATCCTTGACAAGACCATTGCTGGTGGCGTCGTTAAAAGTCACGCCAAATCCAGTGGTCAAACTGTGTGCGGCAGTGGTTGTGAGTATGTTGGTTGTGGCATCAATGCTGGTCACAGTGATTGTGCTGTAGGTGCTGTCAGTGACAAAGACAATTTCACCCTCAACTGGTGTAATCCCCAAGCGTTCTTGGTTGGTTCCTCTGCGTATTTGTAAGGCCATAAAATCCCGATCCTTTATATTATGTTGATCTTATTGCGGATCAAATCTGAAATCTTCAATCAAATCACCTGGAGCAATTTCATTCTCTGGTTGTAAATTACCCAAGTCCAAGTTGAAGTAATCTGCATTAGTGTTATTTAACCTACCACCATCCAATTGGGTAGCAGTTCTGATCAACCATAAGCCGTTGCGAGGTATTGTGAACAGACCAAAGTCCATTCGAACCAGTTGTTCTTTGATGTTTTGACTGCTACGACTATCTGGTTCCCAATACACAGTTGGCACTTCTAGATCTACAGTACCAAGATCACTGAACGGACCAAACTCACCTCTGACACCCAATCTGCATTTGATAAAATATCTTTTGCCTTCATTGTTGGCTGGCAAACTGGTAATTGTGATAGGTATCACAGAATCTCTTTGAAACAACACATTGTCTGGATTGCCACTGGCCTGTAACACCACTTGTGGACGGATGCTGGTAAGATACAGGAATTGATTCAGACTCGGGTAAGGTTTTCTTGCTGTGATGTTGATAGGACTGGCACTACTGCCAACTGTGGCTGGAGTAGTTCCATAAACATAATTTAATTTGTAAGTGGCATAATCACCTGCTTCAGTGGTCAATGCGGCACCAATCACTGTGTTCTTTGGAATAGCATCTGTATAAGGACTATCAGTAAAGTTCACACCAGTGGTTGTGATCAAATGCTGAGTGGTCAATGCAGTTGACGGTGCTGTCTTCACATGCAATTTGTAAGTGACTCCATCAAAGTTCAAGTAACCAGTAAATGTTGCATGAGTGATGGTGCCTTTCATGCTCTTGATAGCAGTATTCACTGCCACACTTGAGGCCAAGGTATACTGACCAGTTTTGCCATTGCCAGGTTCAAATCCACCTGTGTATCCATAAGCAACAATTTGATTGCCATTCACAGTGGGAGCCGCTGTGCTGGTTAGAACTGTGCCAACTGTATCTTCTGTGGTGGCATACACAACACCAGGACCATCCCATCTAATTATTTGTAATTGTGTTTGATATGCCTGTGCTTTGAATGACAAGTCACCACCAAAGCCTGCATAGTCATCTCCTTCTGCATAGTATATCTGTAGTTCATCATATGGTCCACCTGCTGGGATTGTGATGGCACCTGTAAAGTTTGGCACACCGGCTGTGTTATCAACATTGGTAATGGCCACACCAGGTGGCAATAAATTACCACTGCTGTTTCTTGGAATGATACCAATGTTTGCTATTGTTGAAAATTCATTTATGCTTTCATCTGCATACACATCTGCATTGTATTCTAGTGCTGAGATTTCACAGGTGATTGAACCATCTTCACCTTCTTTTTCTTTCACACGAAGCACACGGAAGTATTTGCTATCGTTGGGGAATATGCCGCTGGCTCCATCATCATACCAGCCATACAAAGTGCTTTTGACACCAATTACATCACCTGCTTGAACCTGCAGTCCTGCATAGTTGGTTGTAAAGGTAATAGTTAAATCATCACGACTTTGTTTCAGTTCAAGATTGGCAATGCGTTCTGCTTGTACGCTGTTGTTACAGAATTCAAAAGTGTATTTTGCTGTGTTATCATGTTCATTTTCATTTCGTAATTCGCTGGTTGTGGCTATGGTAATCTTACCAAATGCCCGGGCATCTTTTAAATTACGATCAAAGAATTCAAATTCAGCATTGTTGTACAAGTCGTCCAGTCTAGTGCTACCCAATTGGATGCCACCTATGATGTTATCATCACTGAATGCCACAGCAGGTGCTGGTTCACTGCTGACCACAATGTCTGAGCCTGAATAAGCATACACAGTTCCTGTGATGGCTCGTTTTGGAATTATGCGCCATTGACCGCTATGCACATCATAACTCATCCATGAGGCCGAGTTTAACAATAGTGCATCTATGTTATCTTTGCAATTTCTACTGGTATCAATGATGCCGTTTATTTCATAACGCACCTGTGTTGTACTGGCGCTGTTGCCACCAGTGGCTGGATTGTAAGGTGCATAAGGCACCAATTGATTGGCATGATTGCCCAAGGCCACCAAGCCTGCGGCATTGATATCATCAGTTGCAATACCTGCTCCATAGCGGGTTCCAGTCATGTAATCATACAGCACAGCACCAGGATTTTTTAAGGTGTTGCTTATTTTAAATGTCAAACTGGGTTGCCCAGTAAATCCTTTTTCAGCATCATAGTTTATTTTTAACACAGCAAACAAGATACCTTGCATACGCTGACTGTCTGCTGAAGCAGGATCCGTCCAGTTTGAATCTGGTATCACTGTGTATGCGGCAACCTTTGTAGTGGGTCCTTTGATTTGGCTCACAGCACGGCTGTCACCTGCCCATACCCATAGTTCAACTTTGCCATCAAAGTTGGTGTCCACATGGTCTTCAACAGTTGGATCGGGATCGTCGGCATTCTTTTTACCACTGCGAACTTTATAACCATCTTCACCATCACCAAATACCAATCTAAGGTCGTTGTAATACACATCATCAATGGTGTAACTGTAGGTGCCTGTTCTTGCGGCTGATGCACTGGTCTGACTCACTGTGACATAATAAGTGCCTACACCACCTGTGCCTGTGACATATTCTAAAACTCTAGTATTGGCAGCGGCACCTGATACCAACATGCCTGGTAATATTGTTCCACTGGTGCCAGCAGACACAGTCATCAGTCCCACTGCGCTGGCGCTGGCCACTGTGCCGGTTTGCGGTGCTGTGTAGGTGCGATAGGTTGCCGGCACAATTGATGCTGTGAAACTGGCCTGCTGATTGGTAGTTTCACTGATGGCATACACATAATACATGCTCTTATTTTCGTTGGTGATGTAAGCATCAATCAACATGCCAGGTGTATAAACTGTTCCGTAAACAACAGGTAATTTATTATTTGGTTCTGGTGCCAGTTGTACTCTGGTGCCTTGACTGACAGCACCACCACCATCATTACCACCACCGCCACCTGGTGATCCATTGATAAGTCTGCTGGTTACCATGGCCAGTGCTGTGGCACCAACGAATGTTAAAACTGTGGCAGCAATGCCGGTGATGCCTGCCCACGCAACTACTGCGGCAGCAATGGCTGTAAAAACTGGCATTATGCACACTCCTTGACATATAATTTTTCTGTTAACCTAAAGCCTCTAGACTCTAGGTCATAATCTGCTGTGTTACTCATTCTTGTTGTGAAGTAAGCATCAATGGTTCCTGCGGCAATTAATCGATCACCTTGTTCGCAAAACTTCACAAATAATCTTCCGCCACTGATGCCTCCACGATATGCAGGGCGCACATACCAGGCAAATTCTCTAAGACTGGTTCTGCTGGGCACCCATACATTTGGTTCGCGAATGGCAATCAAATAGCCCACAATGCCTTCTGCTCTCACATCAACCCAGATATATCCAAGATGTAAACAATTAAAAATTATTGTTCTCAAATGTGTGGCATTGATTTCTGCTGGGGTAAACAAATGGCTGTAAGGACTTGAGCCAACTTCTTCTTCTACCAAGGTGGCAATTTCAACCAAGTCGTCGCGTGTGGCTAATCTAATCATTTTTGTAAAGGCTTTCCAAAGTCAAATTGTGCATTTTTCAACACTTCAATTCTGTTCATACTTGGATCAGTTAATATGCGGCTCTGTGTAGCGCCTGTGTATGTGCTGTCGGTGTAGGCAAATTCTGCATACTGCACCTGATAGTTACGTCTGTTGGTTCTACGACCACTGATACGATTTTGTAACACACCAATAATGCTGGAACAAGCAATACCAATAGTATGACTCACATCAACTGCTGGTGTATCATCACGAACATCTTCACTCACTGTGAAGTTTGTAATAATGCCATTGAAGCGCAGGAATACCTGTTCCTGGCCGCTGATGCTTTGTACCAGGCCTGTTGCAGGATCAAAGAATACACGATACAGTTTGACTTCACCGCCTTTGATTGGATTTCCAATTGTGGCTTCAATATAACTGGCTGGTATGCTACTTAAACTGATAACAATTTCTTCATTGGTATTTTGTAAACTATTTTGGATATCAGCAATGTTCAAAAAGCCGCCCAAGGCCACATAGGTATTTCCGCCATATACAATTGTACTGGCACAGTTGCTGATGTAATAACTTATTGTTCTAGGTGCACCGGGTGTGCCAGGATAGGCTGGGTTGGACAGATTGAGTTTTATTAGAACTCCATGTTGAATTCTATTGGTGGCTACTGCTGGTATTGACAGACTCATATTAGATCACACTCTCTACGCAATCAAAATTGCCTGTGAATTGAATTGAGCGATGCGGCACATATTTCACACTGGGTAATTTGGTTACCAACACATTCCAATGACAATTACTTCCTGCAGTCAATCTATTTTGACTTGTAGTACTGCTGACAGGATTATAGTTTGTTTGTGCAATAAAGTTTCTGTTAATGGTGATGACCTTTGTGGTCTGGCCTGCTGATTTAACAACATCTGCCGCAACTGTGTATGGATAACGATATGGTAGTGAGTCAGAACCTGTGCCACTGGGTTGAATATAATCGCCTGCTTTGAATATGGTGGTTCCTGCTGGGATGCCTGCATTGCTCACATCGATGGTGATGGTGTTGCCTGATGTTGCAGTGATATAAATGTAATCCAACATAGCCAGACTATAACCGCCTGATCCACTAAAGGTCAATGAACCTTGGTATGGATTCATCCATACTTGGCCTGAGTTGCCATAGGTGGCCTGACCAAAATAGATCAGGTGTTCTGTATGCCTGTCCGATGAAAATATAGCTTCTACCACACTTCTATAATCAATCCAAGGTAAGTGTGCAGGTGGTTCAATTGTGAACACCCAAGGCTTGACACTTGAGCGTTCTTGAACAAACAGTCTGCCATTGCGACTTGCTGTTTGTGCTACCACACTGGTTCTAGTAAATTCTACACTTTGTGCCATGTTAATGATTGCTTGTAAACTCATATCTGTATCCTTTTATCTTTTACTTTTGCCTGGGAGACTTCTACCACCCATCTGAGCAACATTATGAATAAACTCTGGATCTCTGGCCAACATCTGTTTGAAACTGGCCGCATCATTGGCTTGAATTTGATATGTGACCTGTTGCGTCATGTCTTGATAAACTGTGGTATTGTTACCACCAAAGTTGCCATTGGGAACAATGGTGCCTGCAGTTCTAGGTACAAATAATTCTGGACCTTTTTCTCCCACAAGACTTGGTTGCCCCACTGGTGGTTGACCGCCTGCGGCAAAGCCAAAGAAACTGCCAATACCACTGAACAGGCCGCCGCTACCCATCATGCCCGTGATGGCTTTCTTGGCAGCAATTCTAGCAAAATCAGCAATCATACTATTGGCAAGATCTTTGAAACTCAACTTGCCAGTTTGCACAAACGTCACAAATGCATTTTCCATACCTGATGTAAAAGTTTGAAAGTATTGTTGACTTTGCTTGGCAGCATTTTCAGCATCGCTCTGATATTGGGCAAATGCACCTTCCCAACCTGTGGCAAATTCACGGCTCTTATCAATCATGGCCTGTGTGCCATCAATCAAGGGTTGATTGGCCTTGGCAACTTCTTTTTTAATTTCTAACTGTCGCTCTAGATCAAGAACAATTTGTTGACCGTTGGCATCAACACCCAGTAAGCCTTGTTCTTTTAATATTTGCTGTTGTGCTTGTAATTGATTTTGTGTCTGAAGGTCAGCAATCTTCTGTTGATCACTGCTCATTGTCAACTTGGCCATTTCATTTTGTAAATTGATGGCATTGGTCTGAGCAGTGTTCATTAGGTCATAAACAAACGCCTGTTGTTCTAGACCTGTTCTCTTTTTCTGTTGTGCTAGGATATTTTGATCTAAGAACGACTTATCAAGTTCACCTTGTTGTTTTATATTCTTAATAGCATCTTCAAAGAACTTGATTTTCTGATCTCTATTTGGATCTTCAGCATCGCTTAGGCCTTTTAACTTGCTCATTTCTATAGTTAGATCACGAACCTTATCAGATGTGCGTTGCATGAGTTCTGCTCTGGCACCTTCCAATTGTGCGGCATCACGACCCATGCCCATCAGTTGTGTTTCTAATGCCAGTCTGGTTGTAACCTGTGTATTTGCCTGTGTGTATGCAGTGACCTGCGCCATAGTGCCTGTTAAGGCATCACGAATTGCATTGCGATTCTTTTCATTAATTGCGGCAATATCAAAAACAAGTTTGGCTTCAAGAGCCTGATCTGTTGTCATATTTGACAACGCAGTTCGTTGCTGTTTCATGATGGCCAACTTACCACCTTCTCGCTTGGCTGCTTCGCCACCACCTTGTGCAATGGTCATTTCTAACACAGCAATTTCTTGATTTAATTTTATTACATCATTTTTATGTTTAGTATCAGCATCAAAATATCCAAGTTGAACCATTCTATTTTTTTCTGATTCTCCAATTAAACTTTTCTCTATTGCAAGACGTGCCACAGCTTGCTCCACTGACAGTTTCTGCGTTTCATATTGATTCTTCAATGATAGTTCAGCCGCCAACCAAGGTTTTAATTCTGGTGTCGCAGTTGGCGTATCTGTTCTGCGTGGATCATTTGCCATGGTTGGACGACCACGCTCAATGTTGGGTGCGTTGGGTGCGAGTCCTACAATTGAACGCATCTTATTGGCAATTTTATCAAATGTGTTGCTGATTGAATCGTAAATGCCACCTGCCCATTCTTTTGCCCATTTATATCCAGCCGCAATGCTAGAAGTTACTTCATCACCAAAGGCCTTCCATATAATGGTGCCGGCCGCCAGTGCCGCAGTTATTGCGGCAACACCTAAGGCAATCACTGCCCAAGCAGGAGCCGCCAAGGCCGCAGCCACTGGTAAAAAGATGGCACCAATTCTAAATAATATGATTCCTAAACTTGTAAATGCACCGGCAATGCCGGCCATAATGCCTGCAAGTATGCCACCAGATGCGGCTGTTTCTGTCATTACAACACCTGTGCCTGCCGTTGCGGCAGCCAATCCTGCGCCACTTGCAGCCAATCCTGCTTGTGCAGTTACCAATTGACCACTGGCTATCATCAATGCTCGCTTGGCCATTGTCAATTCTACTGTGGCTATTGTGCCTGATTGCATCATTGCAATTTCAGCAAGTCTGCCTCTGTTTTCAGCAATTGTTGCCTGTAAACTTGCAACTCTGGCTCCAGCCTCTGCTTGTTTTACACGAATGAATGCAACTTCTGCCGCGGTCAGTGCTTCTGTTGCAAATACTGCGGTGCCAGTTGCACCAGTTGTGATTCCCATGGCAGTGGCTGCCGAAGTGAATAATCCTACCAAGGTTCTTAGGCCATTAATCACAGCACTACCAACTAGACCTGCCAATGCTACACCAAGGCCAGTGGCAATAAGATTTGCTGTGCCACCTTTGCCAATGATACCATTTAAAAATTCTAATACAGGTGCTATTAAATTTAAGAAAGCATTCTGAACATCCTTAGCACTTTGTTCTAACTTCTTCTGTGTGTCAGAAGCCAATATGGTACTGTCTGCCAGCTGACCCATGTTACCTGTGGCTTTATCTAGGCCTTCTACAAAGTCGCTTGCACTGATTGTTTTAATGCTACGACCAGCAAGACTAACAGCGGCAACTTTTAGACTTGCGTCGCCGGAACTTGCTGCCAGCACACGCATCATCTGATTAAAACTTTCTAATTTGGACTGACTATTACGAACCTGGTCTGTAAGGCCAAACTTTTCTAATTCTGCTTGTGCCTTGGCACTACCATCACGAGCCAGTTCCATGCTGGTTTCAAATGTGGCCAAAGCAAGACCCATCTGGCTGGTGCTACGATTTGCTTTCTTAAATCCTGCTTCTACTTCTAATATTTTTTCTACTGAGACACCAAAACTTTCGCTTAGGTCTTTGATGGCATCACTGCTGGATAAAATCCCACTGACAAATGAACCAATGGCAATGCCTGTGATGGCTGTGGCAAAACCATTCATCTTACCTGCTAATGTTTCAGCGCCAGAGGCCAACTTACCTACTGCTGAGTTTAGATTGCCAAAGTAGCCTACACCAGCCGTAGAGGCACTGGCCGTGGTTGATTCTAAATCTTTGACACTTGATTGAGCACCTCTGATGCCTCTTTCAAACTGCGATTTATCTAATTCGAGTGTAACCGTGCTGACTGATTTTGCCATAAGATCCTAATCCTTTATCCTGTGTTTCGTTTCCGAACTTGTTTACTTATACTGGCATCAAATTCCTTGATTGCTGGCTCAGACATACCTTGAGGGCTCTTGGGACTGCTACCTTCATCTAGAGCACTAGCATAAGGATAATCGGCTTCAATTGCTGGTGCGATACCTTTCTTCAAACTGGTATGTCGTCTGGCATTGCCTGTTAGTTTGGGAGTGCTGGCAACAAACACAGCATAAGCCGCCTGCGCCGCCTCAGCATGAATCTCAGTCAAGGCCAGGAGTTCTGCTGTGATGTTGTCTTTAAATTTTAGTTTCATTTGATACTCCTTTGACCCTTGCCATCATGGCTTGCATTTGTTCAATGCTTAAATTTGGGGTTATCTTGGCTGTTCGTTGTCCTGATTGCCCCGTAGCCTCTTCATGTTGGCGAGCCTGTAGGGCATTACGATATTCCATTGCAGTATCGCAAATGAAAAGGTCGAAAGTAGTGGCAGTCCTTATTATTTCTGTTGGCAACTTGGCATATCTCTCTGCCATGCAGTCCAACAACAATATAAAGCGTAGTTCAATACTTCCTTCCCCTACCTCTTCATTGGTTACTTTCCCAGGTGTTCAACAGTTTTCTGAATTACCTTGGTCATTAGATCATTTGGTAACACTAGGCCGTTGCCTGTGATCTTAGCACCTTTCTCATCCAACACCAGGTCCTCCAACATCAACACAGCACTATCATAATCTGTGTTGATGGTGGTGGCAATTTTAATAAACTTTGCAAGTGGTTGACGATCATAGATATAGAACTCAAGTGGTTCTTCATACCGCTTGATTGTATCTTCATCATCAATTGTAATTTTAATTAGTTCTGGCTTTGCGGCCAATTGAGCAAGTGTCTTTGCCATATCTTTATTCCTTTATATCTAATCTAGTCTTCAGGTGATGTGTAATTGCTATTACAAATTTCAACCTGGTCTCTGCTTGTGCCAAATCGCTTTTGGCACAGCGTAATTCAGCGGAAGCCTTTGCGACTTCTGCTTCAATGCTGGTCATCAGTTCCACCACTGTTTTATCATCAAATATCATATTACCTCCAAAATCTTGTATAGATATTTAGTCAAAGAAAAAGCACCCGAAGGTGCTTGATCTCCGAATCATTGCTGATTCTTAGGTTGCTGTTACTGTGTAATCACCTGTTACAGTAATGCTGAGTGGAGTAACCCAAACTGGACTATCTGCACTAACAGTTGGAGCCAAACCAGTGATATAACCAAAGCCACTGATTTGTTTGGTGTTGACACCTGCGCTGTCATCGCCAATGTAAAGTTCAAACTCTACAATGACTTTGTCTTTGCTTAGACCAAATATGCCTCGGCTCACTGCTGTGGTCAAAGCACCTGTACCAAAGAATGAAGTTGCGTCAACAACTAGATTCATGTCTAAACCATTGGTGCTGGTTGTTGCCACTTGCTTCTTGCTACCAGAATCTAATTGGCTCCAAGTCATAACATCATTACTGTTGTTTAGTGTGATGTCTTGTAGACCTGGGATACTTAGACCTGTAGCATCTGCTACTTTACTGGTGTGGTACACTTTAAGCGTTACCTGTGCTCCAGCATTACCTGGTGATGGATTAATATATGCCATGATTGTTTCTTCCTTATGCTAAATTTGCGAATCTATATTCGCCTTCATAGACAAGTCTGTCGTTGTCCATGCTGACTGTATAGTCAAACAGGCGTGTAAACACACCTGTTATGGTAGTGATATCTTTAGCACTACCGAGAGTTGTCAAAGCTGTATCTAAATCACTATTTCTGTTTTTTGCATCAACTGTTAAAAACCATTTTACGACAGTTATTCTTCGGTTGATTTGCAACGAATCCAAAGTGGTCAACAAATTATCTTGTGCAGTGTAAGGTTCATCAAGATATACTCTGCGAGCATTCTTCATGTACAAAGGACTCACACCTTCCTGATATGGCAACTCCGTACTGGGCTTTATGCTGCCAGTAAGGTTGGTTGTCAAGTAGTCAAGTAATTCAGTTCTCATCTTGTTCTGACCGTGTTTTGTAGACTTGGGGCTTTCTCAGTGTATACGATAGTACCATTGTTGCTGTAATCATACCAGTCGCCTGCTTCAAGAATAATTTTATGTAGATCCAGGGCTTGTTCTCTATAGAACTTGATCTTGGCCATTTCCGCTGAATCGGGGTTGCCAAAGTCAGCTACTCGTGGTAAGATGTATTCACACATGACATGATAGACGTTTAAGTCTTTGAACTCCTGCTCTCTGCCATCAATCTGAAAAGGATTGATAACAGGAACGCGGCGAACATCACGCTGTAGTGTGACGTCTCTTGTAAAATTATATTCTTTCCACCATTCTGTCATTTCAAACAGACTGATGAGTCTGGCGCTGGATAGTTTAAGCAATGCCAATACTACCGCTTCTGTAAGACCTTCGTTGCTTTCAAACAGACGGGAATCACGCTGAGTCACATCCGCATAGACTGCGAAACTTTCAAATACTGTTCCGGATCCAGTTGTATAAAAACTCATTGTGATTCTCCTAGTTTAGATTACTCAATCGAAGAGTCAAAAATGCCTCTTACGCCAGCGTTGTCATATAGTTCGCCAACACCATAAATTGCACTACCAACAATGTCATAACCACGAAGTGCGGCAAAACGCTGTGTTTCAATCTTGATATCTTGCATTATTGCTAGACCCAATGCGTCTTTGTGGAAAACACCACAGCAATAGTCACCAGCGGCGCCAGTACCTGTTTCTAATGGCACTAGGCTCGACTGATATACGGGCACGCCACCTAGCATACCCATGAAGCCGTTACGCAATGCGTCATTACCAACTTGGCTAGCAGGTGCCGCAAAAGTACTTGTCAATGTTGATGCAATGTCATAGGCCACATTAGGGTGTAGAACAACAGCGCAATCATTTGATGTGTCATAGCCTTGACTACGAAGCAATGCGATTGCCTTGAAGATCAATGCTGGAGTTGCAGTAGTTGAAACACCACCAACTTGGTTGGTTCCAAAGCCCATGAACAGCGCCATCAAGTCTGTGTCCATTTTGCGAGCAACTGCTTCGCCAAACAAACGACCAATGTCTGCAACCACATTAGAACTAGAAGCCATCATGGCCAAGTCACTGATGGTGGCTGATAGACCAACTTCACTAACTGTCAATATTGCACCATCTGTTGATACAGTAGTAGCACTTGGAGCAGTGGCTTCTGTTAGGCCAGCCGCTGTTACTTTTGGATAGATAGGAACTGTCACAGTCTTACCTTGTCCTGGTGATAATGTGTAGTTACGAACCAATCCACGCATGATGGATTTTTCGCTTGCCACGAAAAGAGCCTCTGCAACGATACTTGGCAATAGGTCGTTGAGGGTTGTTGTATTTGTCAATGCCATGATTATTTTCCTTTAATTTTAGGCTATGCCTACCGCTTTGCGGTATTCGGCATATTGTTTTCTATGCTCTGGATTCTTCATATCAAGACTGGCAAGATCAAGTTTGGCATTTGAAACACCACTTACATTGCTACGGCTGTTGCTGGTTGAAGGTGTCGCTGAAACAAAGTGTGGATTGTTTTGTAACCATGTTTGAACAAAACTATCAACGGATAATAGACGACCTGAATCATCATAGCGAACTTTACCTTCATCATCTAACACCTCTACTTCACCTTCTGGGTTAAGACGCAGATTATTTCTAATCAAACTTTTAACCTGACCAGGATTCACAGCACGGTGTCTTGATGCCGCATCAATGATTGGAGTTTCTAATTTAAACTGTTCAATCATGCGATCTCGTTTTTGAATCTCTGCATCCTTCTTAGATGCGAGCTCTTGAATCACTTTATCAAAGTCTCCTCTACGCACAGCATTCTCTTGTTCACGCTTGGCGTGTTGAGCAAGAATATCACGGATCTGCTCCGGATCGCCTAGGTCTTCGTACTTGCTGGCTACCTTTTTGGTTACTGCACTTTTGGTGCGAGCCATCATGTCGTCAACTTCTTTTTGTGTGTAAGATCTCTCTGATGCCTGATTTTGTTGTTCTGTTGAACTAGAAGTATCAGTGCCTTCTGTTGTGCCAATGTTTGTATCGGTCATTGTGTCCTTTGCCGGGTCTTAGCCGTATGTGTAATCCGGGGGCTCTATGCCCCAGTATTTTATTTAGCCCTGTGTGCTTCGGTCAGTTATGGCGTCTGGCCTAAGATGGCATTGATCATCCACGCTTGTTGTTTGTGGGTGTCAATTTGATCTGCTACGAAATTTTGTAATCCATATTCTCTTTGGCTTGTGGCCGCATCAAATGTATCTTGTAATCCTGTTATGATTGTATCAATATCATTTAATAAGTTTGTAAAGATCTGTTGAGGATCTGTTACTGGATCCGCTATGGCCGCAATAGAGGCCATATCACTAATCGCTGACATATCTGGGAACACACCTAATTTGCGTAGTTGTTCACCATAGCCATCAATGAGTCCTTGGCTGTTGCTATAAACTTCCTCTAAGAACTTGTGATACTGTGGAAAGTCTGGCCCAGTAACACTCCAGTGATAACTGTGTGCCTTTTGATAAAAGGTGAAGTTGTTGGCAAAAGCCGTGTTTAGTAAATCTATTAATTCATTCATTGTGCTGTTCCTTGATCTTGTGTAATTGGACCACCTGCTACCCATGCGTCACATGTTCTTGTTGCGGCACATACGAAATCAAACTTCTGGCAAACACCTAGTTGTGCTTGATCAATTTGGTCCCATGCTCCTTGATTTGGTGTGCCACCAGCGGCAATACCATCAGCGACGCATTGTAGTGTTTGTGGTGTGCGATTGAATGCCGCACAATTACCACATAGGCTTGTCTTTGCTTCCCCCACGCTTGTTCCAAACATATTGGCCTTGGCTAACCAAAATGTTCTATTGGCTACTTTAGGATTCATTGGACCATAGTTGGCTGTGTTGATAGCGGCTTGACGATTCTTCAAGTTCAATGCCACATCATGTGTTTCTGGTGGGCATGTAGGACCAGGGGTCTGTGTCGCATTTGGATCACCCACGACGGCATTTACATCAACCACATAATTTTCTAGCAATTCAATATCTAATATTTCAGCAATACGACGATCTACTTCTGCCTGTACCATTGGATTGATGGTCAATGTTTTCATCTTGGCCAATTGATCTAGTTCATTGTCAATGTCATGTAAGGCAAAGTTATCTGGATAGTCAATGGTGCCGTCAAACTCTAGTCCCAGGTAAGCACTGACCTCTTGCCAAATTTGTTCTTCAGCCAGTTCTAAGTTGTCAGCAATGCTTGATAGGCGAGCATTGAGAAGTTGGAACTCTGTTTGGATACTGATGCCTGATCTAGTGGTTGTTTCTGTGGCTCTTACTGAGCCTACATTGCCCATTGAATCAATCATGGCCTTACGGTGATCAATACTGGTATAGATAGCTGAGATCTGACCGCCTTGGAACTGTAGCACATATGGTTTCAGTTGGGGATCCATGTTCTCTGGCACAGTGATGATCTGGCCTGCGGCGGCTCCATTCACATTGGTATTTTCTGTAGTGACCAATGACGGGTGACTGTCTAAACGAATTGAATCATAAACTTCACTGAGTTCATTTGCAATCATCAATTGTTGGTCAGCAATGTCATTCACAATACTCACACCCAGGCCACGAACTGGACTGCGTTCAGCATACACACAAACAAAAGGCAAACGACCAATGCCGTTGGGTTCAGAGTAATAACTTTTCACTTCACTGCCACGAGCATCCAACACATAGGTCTGAATTGATTCCGCGGTCCATTCTCTAATGATGGTTTCAGTGTCATTGACTTCTTCTACATATTTGATATAATCAAGACCGTAACTGCCATTGGGTCGTCGGGCCCAACGCCAATCAGTAACTGTCAACGGAGTAAACACATTGAGATAAGGACGCACTTCAGCGGCCAATTCATCTGCCAGTGTGACTGCTTGAATGTCGGGCTTGGCCACACATACCCAACAATGGCCAAATACACTGGACCAGATGGCCACATCTTTCATGAACGCATTCATGTTGCGTCCATCTAAGTCAGCATCTTCAATGATGTCTGCAAGCACAGGATTTGTATCAAAAGCGTCCCAAGCTCTTGAAGGATTGGTGCGGAATAAGAAACTGATGTACAAACTGATCAGACTCTTGCACTGATTATCTAATGGGGTTGTTCTGAGTCGGGCTTTATATTCTTTGTCTGTTTCAAGTTGATAGCGATTTAGATAGGCGCCTGCACGGAAATCATCTCCGCCTTGGTAACTGTCCAATAGAAACTGCCAGCGAACTCGTTGGCGATTGTAAAGTAAATTGGTTGCGGTGGCTTGCAGGTAAGCCTGTTGTAATGTCATTTCCATAGGAATAGTGTCCTCATCTTGGTAATTTTATTTAGCACCGAATCTTTGCGGTGGTTTTGATTCTGTGGGCTTGACGATGGGATACAGAAACTGTACCATATAGGTCAATGCATCGCAGCCGTGGTCGAATCCTGAGTTCTTATCTGGTGTCATTGAGTCTGGCTTGTAACTCCAGTTCTTCAAGCAGGCAATGGTCTTCTTGCAAGCAGGGTCAATTGCAAATCTTGTTGTGGCATCTGGTCTCTTGAAGAACAAACTGTTGCCAGCATTTATTCTATCACGCACTAATGGATGTTGTCTATGGTAACGACATTGAAAGCCAGCCATTTCCAACAGTCTAATATCACTGTTGCCACCCGCTGATGTCTTTCTAGCAACGCCTGCTGGGTCTGGGAAGAACACAACAGGGTTCCTGGGATAACGACCCCTTATCTCCGCTATCATCTCTGTGGTGTTACTATTGTCAAGATATATCTCATCATATATCTCAATGCCTGTACTAGTCTGACGACCAATCACACAACTCATGGGGGTCACATTAAAATCTCCGCCAATGAATATGGGTTCTGTCTCCCCAGGCTTGCGTACTTCGGTGACATTGTGGTCACCAAACTCACCAAAGATGACTCCAGAGAAACTGGTCCAGGTTGCAAGATATTCTTGAGCAAACACTTTGGGTGCAAGGTCTTCACGAGCCTGTGCAATCTCATCCGCATCCACAAAGCCACCTTGTTCAGTGGTGTAGGTGAATGACGCCCAGTTCTTCTTTGTTAGATAATTGTCAAACAGATCTCTGGCAGCTTGGTTGCCAGCCTTGGGAGTTCCAATGAACAAGGCATGACCTTTCTTGTCACTGATACTGGGACGGATGATCTGTGCCCATACAGTATCAAGGTCAATGTCACAGAACTCATCAATGCAAATGAAATTTAAACTTTCACCACGCAGGTTGTCACCTTGCTCTGCTGATTTCAAACATATCTGACTGCCATTGATCAAGCGGATGCTGAGTTCACTTTCATTGGTGTCTTCAATCCAATTCAGGCTGGTGAGTTTCTTTTTTAATTTGTTCCAGACTAGACTCTTGGCCTGTTGGCGACTGCCTGTTAGATACCATACCATACTGTTGGGCTGTCGGGCAAAGCGAGCCAGTTCACGCATGGCCAGGTGCGTCTTGCCTGCACGTCGACCTGCAACGCAAACTCTAAAACGAGTTGAGCAATCTGCTATCTGTTGTTGCTTGTTAGATAACGGCACGAACTAATTCAATCACTTGCACAGCCAACCATCCAATCAAGGTGAACAAGGCCAGACTATAAAAGCCTCCCATGACTTTGACAGTCAATAACAATTGACGGCGTAATTCAATATCAAGTTCCAATTGTTCAGGCATCTTCATCTTGGGTTTCCTTTACTTGTTCATCTATATCATCTACATCATCTGTGGCATCAGCATCTGCATCGTCAGTCCAGGGTAATGCACGAACATCATCTGCTGGCAATCCTGATTCCTGTTGTGCTAAAATATTTTTACCTAACCAGATCAGCATGGTAGCATTACCATCCAAGGCCACTCGCAGTTGTGCTTGACGTAGACTGGTTTTTAAATTGTGGCGACCTTTTATAAGATAATCAGCAAAATGGCGTCTCAGTGTATCATCCTTGACTCCAAAGTATCGTGCAATTTCTCTATCAGTACAGCCTAGACTGGCTTGATGCTCTACTTCATCTGGTGGCACTACAGTTTTATTACGGCCAATCACAATGCCCATCTTGGTCACTTCAGCCCAATGGCCTGTTTGTGGGCCAGGTTTATTATATGGTCGTTCGTTTGATTCTTCGTTCATTTTCTTCTGTTCTCATTGTCTGTGCGTGATT
>Ga0114962_10001481_pt1 | contig 20251 bp, 12 predicted proteins | sample C_130820_MF_Meta_FD_87017 | JGI IMG/M metagenome (GOLD analysis project Ga0114962, IMG submission 87017) | Freshwater microbial communities from Lake Croche, Canada to study carbon cycling - C_130820_MF_MetaG | ecosystem: Environmental > Aquatic > Freshwater > Lake | place: Lake Croche, Canada... | reverse complement strand
GAAGCTAATTCTCGTGCGGGAGTTATTATGAGAGAATTTGGTCGTAAACACCCTGAAATTTACGAATAATACCTGAAGTTCTCATTAAGTTGTTTTTATTAGTAGTAAATATTATACGATTATGGACTACAAAAAATACTTAAAAGTATTATTAGCCGTGGGGGCACTCGTAGTAGCATATGGCGCAGGACATCACTTTGGTGCTGTTCAACGTCCAGCCCTTCCACGTTTACCATCACCTACAGCATTACACAGACAGTTACACCCTAAAGGTGGTTGTAATTGCTGTAAAACCGCTAAACATAAAAAACATAATGCTAAGCCAAAAACAGCTAAGCACAAAAAACATAAAGAAAAAGCCGGCAAAGCTCATCAGGATGCACCCCCTGGTGTAAAGTAATTAAAACTTTAAGCTCTACTTTAATAGGTAGAGCTTTTTTATTGGCTAGTAAGTATTAACATATGAAGAAACTATATATAAGTCTATTCCTGTTAGTAACAAGTTTAGTAACTGCTAATCCAATTGATGATAAAGCATCTCAATTTGTATATCAAGGTGCACCGGTGAGTGCTATTACAAAAGCAGAACAGTATCTCATTAAGAAGAACTATGCTATACACTACCGATATGATACAAAGACGGCTGAGTACGTTGTAGAGCATCCTACTAAAGACGCTGTTAATGGTAAAGCATCTCGTAAAGATGATTTTCGTCCTGATTCAGCTGTACCAGTAGCTAATCAATCTCAATTAGATGATTATGCTGGTCAACCATTTGACCGTGGTCATTTAGTACCAGCTGGAGATAATACTCAATCAGCTGACATTATGAGCGAGTCGTTTTTCTTAACCAATATGGTCCCACAAGTACCTAATCATAACCGTGGTATTTGGAAGCAGTTAGAGACTCAAGTACGTAATTGGGTACTAGAAGGTAAAGATGTTTATGTTATTTCTGGTACAACCTATGCTACAGGTTACAAGACAATCGGTAAGAACAAGGTAGGTATTCCTGATTATATATGGAAAGTTATCATTGATGCTAAGTCCGGTACGGGTATTGCTTTTTATTTCCCGAACAAGGCATTACCTGTTCCTGATCTCCCAAAGTACGCTACCACAATTGCTGATGTAGAAGCTAAAACAGGTCTTAACTTTGAACCAAAGCTAGATGCTACAAAGCAAAAGGCTTTAGAAACAGCTAAACCAGATTTTAAAAACTGGTCTGGTATAAGTAAATGAGCGACGTAAACCAATACGTTAACGTAATGCGAGCTACCGGAGCGAAGGCTGCCGGTAGTAATCCTACAAGTGAATTCAGTCAACTTAAGTTAGAGTTGATTGAGCATTATAAGTTTAATAAAACTAAAGCTGAACAGCTTATTAAAGTTGTAGAAGCAAGTGGTGAACCTCAAACAACTTCTCCTACACATAAAATGCATTACGAGGCAGCTGTAATAGCTATTAGAGGCAATGCTGCTACACCTATAATGCCTGTTAGTAAAATAGGTGCACCTACTGATATTTTCGGTGCACCGTCTCAGTTAAGTAACAGAGAATCTGAATTATATAAATTACAGGCAGCTGGCTGGACAGCACTTTAACTCATCTTAGTTTTACATACCCAAGCAATTGTTTCAAATATAATTTGATTATAAAACACTAAGTTATTTTCTTCACTTGCTTTTGAAATATATTTCTCTTCGATTTCGCACCAATCCCAGTACGTACCTTTAAGAAAAGTACTATATCTATCGTAAGTGTCAGCATAATCGTGAGCCATAATAAAGTCTCCTGGGTTTAATAGACTTGCTAAACAGTTGAACTCTCCTACTTTATGACCACCGTCACATAGTATAAGTTTTTTACCGGGTTCTTTTAGAAACTGTATAGCATCATTATCTATTAATTTAGGGGCAGGAGAGTTATTAACTTCATCAGCTTCTACTTGCTTATAGCAAATATCCCAATCTGTATTGTTAATATTGTTATCAAATATTTGACTCAATCTTACATCAATATTGTTCTGCTTTAGTATTTCGTATGTATCTCTGTACTCTACATCGTAACTAAGAATTTTAGCATTAGGTAGTACATCTCTAAGAAATAAGGTAAAACCGCCTTTACCTGTTCCTATTTCTAATATATGAGTAAAATTCTGCTGATTTAAAAATTTTGTAAATACTGAATCAAAATTTGGATTCTGTTGTAATTGTATACCCTTGTATGTGATGTGGGATTCGATTGCCATATAATGTATTTAAATTATATTAACATTTAATCAATAGTCCAGGTTGATTTTAATAGTTTTACCAGTATAATATATGTATGAACGAAAACACTACTTACTGGAATGATACCCAACCTAGTTTATCTGATTACCCTATATGGGCTGTATTTGAAAATACTCAGGAATATAAAAACGGTAAAATTGTCGATAAGGTAGAGTATGTTGAAAGTGTGTTTAATATACCGCATAATAGTTATGGTAAAAAAACAATTAAAGCTTGGATAAAAGCTGTAATACCCACACCAAAGCTAAGAACCTGGGAAGATTTTGCTGGTGAATATTTTCAGAGAAAAATAGAGAGTAGTAATGAAATTTTAAGTGCTAAGCAATGGTTTATGGAAGGGGTTAGATACGGTAAAGATCAAAATTATTTTGAATCAAAATGGAATAATCATTTTAGCCCAGAATATTTAAATTTTAATGCATCTACTCTTAACTCTCCAATTTCTAGTCTATGTACTCCACCAGATTGGAAAGATTTACAAAGATCTATAGATGAAGTTGTAGCCGAAACTAATAAGATTAACAATGCTTTTTCAGGGGTCTTAAATATAAATCCAACTAATCCTTTTAATTTTTTTAATGATGGCAATAAAGAAGCTACTTGTACTCAAGATGAATTTAAGATAAAATACGGTCAATACGGTGAAAAATACAAACCCCAAAACTGATTTACAAATTGAATTATTTTTGAGCTTAAAATTATGATATATCTACTTGGCGGTACTGGTTATGTAGGAAGTGTATTTCAAGCTCAATTAAGAGCACGTGGAATACCTTATAAAGCCATTAGTAGTACTGATATGGACTACTACTCTCAGCATAATAAATTGCTCACAGCTTTAACTACAGATAAACCAGAGTTTTTAATTAATTGTGCTGGTTATACTGGCAAACCAAATGTTGATGCTTGTGAATTAAACAAGCATGAGTGTTTGCAAGCTAATGCAGTGTTACCTGGTATTATAGCTAATGCTTGCAAAACTATGGATATACCTTGGGGACATGTATCGTCTGGTTGTATATATACTGACAATTCTACGGTAAACAAATTTTATGGTTGGACGGAAGAGGATAAGCCTAACTTTTCTTTCAGAAGTTTAAATAACTGCTCCTGGTATAGTGGTACAAAAGCATTAGGGGAAGAGATAATAGCAAGTTATGATAATGTATATGTTTGGCGTTTACGTATTCCATTTGATAATATTAATAATAAGAGAAACTATCTCAGTAAATTATTAAATTACGATACATTACTTAATGCTACTAATAGCTTATCAGATTTAAACGAATTTGTTAGTGCTTGTATAGATAGTTATCTTAATAAAATACCATATGGTATATATAATGTTACTAATCCAGGTAGAGTGACTACTAAAGAGGTGGTAGAGTTAATCAAAAAGCATAAGATAATTGACAAGGAATTTAAATTCTTTAAAAATGAAAACGAGTTTATGCAATTAGCTGCTAAAGCATCTCGTAGTAACTGTGTACTTAATAGTAACAAGATACTCAGTACTGGTATTAAATTAACTGAAGTACATGAAGCTCTAGACCGTGCATTAAGTAATTGGGTTGCTTAATATAAGATATGAAGATTAATATAGTTGGCTATAATCATTTAGCATATGTTACTGCAGCCTGTATGGAACAGTTTCATAAAGTAAGTGTAGACAATAACAACGTAAAAGATGCTGAACTTATATGGGTATGTTACGACACGCCTGTAAATGAAAAAGGAGAACCTAGTTCAAGTTCAGTAATACTTAATTTAGCTAGTGTGTTACCTTATGCAGTACCTGGCACTCATGTATTAGTATCATCTCAAGTACCTGTAGGCACTTGTGCTGGTCTACAAGCCTTATATCCTGATTTAATTATATCTTGTTCTCCAGAGAACTTGCGTAGAGGTAAAGCAATTAACGATTTCTTAAACCCAGAACGTATTATTGTAGGTTGTAAAGATGTTGCAGTACCAGTTTTGACTAAATTATTTGCTCCTCTTAATAAGCCTATTATGTGGATGAGTATTGAGTCAGCTGAAATGGTAAAACACGCACTTAATGCTTATCTAGCTGTGTCAATAGCATTTATTAACGAAATTGATAAAGTATGTAAAGCTGTTGGTGCTGATTCTCAAAAAGTAGCAGATGGGTTACAATCAGATATTAGAATAGGTAAACTATCTTATCTACGTCCAGGAGGCCCTTATACTAACGATACATTAGGTAGAGAGATACATACTTTGATTGATATTAGTAATACACACGGATTAAACTTAAATCTAATACCAGCAATAAAGGAATCTAACAATGCGCATAGTAATAGTAGGTAGTACATCAGGTATAGGTAAAATGATTACTGAGCGATTAAGTGCTCAGGGTCATTGGGTTTTTGAATTCTCTAGAACTACTCAAGTATCGTGCAATGTAACTAACTACGAAGAAGTGAGCGAGTGCGCACGTACTGTATTAGATATATGGGATGGGGCTGATGCCCTTATTATATGTGCGGGTACTCAAGGAGAGCTTGGTAGTACGTACAAGACTAATCCAGAAAACTGGAAGGAAACTATTGATATAAATTTAATTGGTACATATAACTGCATTAAAGCTTTCTATCAAATTATGAATCCTGTTAAAAGAGGTAAAATTATTTGTTTTGCTGGAGGCGGTGCAGCTTATGGTAGGCCATATTTTTCAGCATATGCAGCCGCTAAAGCTGCTACAGTACGTTTAATAGAAACTTTTGCAATGGAAGTAAATGATGTTGATATAAACACGATTGCACCAGGTGCTATTAAAACAAATATTATTAACGAAGCATTAAAAGCTGGCCCTAAAGTAATAGGTCAAGTAGAATATGATAAAGCTATAAAACAGAACGAACAAGGAGACGATCCAGAACCAGCACTTAAACTTGTTGATTGGCTATTATCTGAAGAGAGTGATGGAGTTACAGGTAGATTGTTAAGTGCAAAATGGGATGATTATAAAGATATATTAGCTTGCAAAGATAAACCGGATATGTTTAAATTAAGGAGAGTAGTAGAAGATAAATAATACAATGCATACTTTAATACAATTTTTTTTAATAACATCTTTAATTGTTGGAATATTAGCTGTACTTGCGTTTGTATTGATACTTGCTTTATTTTATTATAATGCAGGTACAATAAAAAAATTACGGGAAGATGGGTTTTATGATTAGTACTACTTTCTGTATTGGATTTAATTAACAGTTAACAAGCTGCTTTTATAGCAGCTTTTTTTATGTAATATTATCTATATCAATTACGTTTTTATTTATATAACAATGTAAATATTGTTAATGTCTAATACAGCATATATCTTCCCGAATGTTTCAGGATATTCTGGTTATCAAGGCTTTCAAGGAGCTGGTGCACAAGGGTTTCAAGGAGTACAAGGGTTTCAAGGCTTTCAAGGCACTGGTGTACAAGGTTTTCAAGGAGTACAAGGTTTTCAAGGGTTTCAAGGTTTTCAAGGCTATTCAGGATACACCGGTATTTCAGGTTACTCTGGTGCATATGGTGTTGGAGTACAAGGATATTCAGGTTATAGCGGTGTAACTGTTTCAGGCTATTCGGGCTATAGTGGTGCACAAGGTACAGCAGGTAGTGCCACACTTACACCAGCCACAACAGCTACTCTTGGTGGTGTAATAGTAGACGGTACTACAATTACTGTTAATGCTTCTGGTGTTATTACAGCGGTTGGTGGTGGAAGTGGTTATGGGGGTACATTTTCTGGTCCAGTATCCGGTTCATTTACATCTGTAACATACGGTTCATTGTTTATTCAAACAGGATCGACTAGATGGTATGCACCATATAATTTAACTTTAAAATCTATAACACCTAGATTAGCAACTCCAGCTTCCGGTAGTAATGTTATAGCTACAATTAATAAAAATTTATCAGCTGTATTAGTTGTTAATTTTCCAGTAAATACATACACAATGACTCCTTATATATCTGCAATTCCTATGGCAACAGGGGATTTTATCACTGTCGATATCAACCAAATAGGTTCATTTACTGCTGGTAGTAACCTTTATATAACTTTTGTTCATACAACAGGTGTTCCATAATAGATTTATACCTACTGTTTAAGTAAATATATAACAACCATTACTCATGTCAATATTTAGAACTAGCAAATATAGTATCAGTTACCCAACGTTACTTGAAGATCCATTACCAAGTTCGACAAAATTTTATTTTCAAGGTGAAGCATGGGACAAGAATACATTAAATCCTTATTTTGATGTGTTTATTAACTATACCACTACTGGTACCGGTTATAGTACTTTTGGTCCTGGTTCTAACGGTGGTACATTACAGTCTGGTAATTTAGGTGGTATATTAATGTTAAAAGGGGAAGTAACTCACGTACAACACAATCAGCTTAATAACCCTGGTACATACGCAAATAATCTTGATCAAAATCCTTGGAGATCGATGGATCCAGCAAGGCCAATTATACAATCTCGTTATGACAGTATTGGTACAAACGGAGTATCAATGGTATATTATCAGTCTTATAACGGTATTGGTACTCCATACACTCCTTATATAAAGAAAATTTCTACTACAGCAGATTTAGCTTCTGGTGTATTATTACAGAACACAACAATTTCTAACGGCTATTTTATTGCTCCAGTATATATAAACCCAGCTACTAACAATATGATTGTTGTAGGGGATTATGTTAATACATCAACGTATTATACTCCAGGGGCATATATGGGTAATATTGGTAATATAGCTACTCAAAGTAGTTTCTCGTTTAATGCTACTTGGCAGCAGTACGGTAACTGGTGTAATCAATTTTTAGGAGTAAGCTACCTTGATGGTAATGCATTATATTTTGCTAACTTACATTCTAACGATCATACACAGTTTATTTTCAAATACTACGACGTTAATAACAGTTACCTACAATTAGGTAACTGGTACAATCCAGCTTCTGCAACTCAAAACAGTTCAGGTGGTTCTCGCTTACAGAACGCTACAATTGTAGGTGGTGGTAACCCACAACCAAAATTTAGTTCTAGAACATTTGCTGACCCAATATCTGGTGCTGGTGTACAAGCTTGGTACACGCCTTACTTCGATTTATCTGGTAATTATCATCCTTTCTATTTCCAGTGGTTAACTGCTAGTGATACGTTTTACCGTAACGGTCAACTATCAGCTTCTCAAGTACTTTCAGCTACATCTTGTTCAGCTACTACAGTATTATGGCCTTCTACAGGACCATTAAGTTCTGCAGCACTATCAACAGTATGGTGGCCTGATTTAATTTCCGGTACTAGTGTTAACGTCAACTATGGTATGCAACGTTGCGTATATAACGAAACGTGTTCATTAAGTGGTGTGCGTTATTTAACATTAATGCAGTTACATGGTACTGGTGGTTTATGGGATACTCAATATCAGTATCGTACGTTTGTTACGTTTGCAGTTAGTGCAACTAATCCGAATATACTTTCTTACGTCAGTAATATTGTTATACCTCAAACACCTAAAAACGTTTGCTGGTTATCTAATGATAGAACTCAGATGGCTGTTGTCTGTCATACAGCAACATATATCTATACATTAAATGCTGCTGCTTCTGGATGGGTACTAACTAATACTCAACCATATCAGTTTAATGCAATTGGCAGAGATGGTCAAAATAGAGTATGGGCAGAAGATACCGGACCATTAGGTGGTGGTAGGCTACATTTATTATCTAATTCGCCTCAAAACGTTACAGTAGTGCCTGCCTCCAGCACATATGTATATGCAGGAAGTGCTTATAACACATACTTTACAATTAATGCTTATAATATTACAGGTAACAGAGTTGCTGCAAGTATAACATTAAGCGAAACAGGTGATTCTTTATACTTCCTTGACTTGAGCGGTAATCAGTTCAATTCATATACATTAACAACATCTACTTCTGCTGACACTTCATTAAGTGCAATAGTAGTAGGTTCCGGTACAACTAATATATCAGTAACAACTAACCTTTAATATACACTCATGGCAATTGTAAAAACAATTAAGAACGGATTCGGTTTAAATAATGTACTGATGGAAGATCCTATACCAGGTTCTCCTTATTTGTATATACAAAATGATGCATACGATAAAAATACATTGACCCCTCAATATGATGTTGCATTGAGTCATAGTGTATATGGTAATAGTTTATCTGCGTTTGGTATGTGTGGTAATTTTAGTTACGCGTACAACAATATGACTAAAGGTGGAGTATTATTGTTAACTGGAGATACTACTCACGTACAGCAGAACCCAAGTTATTTTGGCGCATATAATAGTAATGGTTATAGCGGGCATATGATAAATCTTGATGTTGCACCGTTTATATCGATGGACCCTGCAAATACTGCAGCCCCAGCAAAGTATTTTACAAACGGTGTTAATAATGAAGTACTATGGAATTTTAGATATAACAGAGGGGTTTATAATAATGATTTTACAACGACATTTGAAGGTAAAATAAACACAACTTCCTCTGATATAGCAAAAGGATTAACTGTTAGTTTTAACAACTATCACGGCGCACCAGGCGTAAACACTTTTGTTAATTACGGTGGTGTTGGTAGTGCTGGCTACCAAGGTTTAGTTGCAGTACCAGTTTATTATAATCCTACCACTACTAATATTATATGCGTACCACACTCAATAGGTAATGCTAATGGTAATAATAGTGCACAAAACGGTTACAATTATATACCAGCTTCCCATTTTGGTGGAGCTTATCTTACTTCGTACACGCCTTCACCTGGTTTAACTTATACCCAAGCTTTTATGAACAGTGCTAATATGACTGTTCAGTTCTTAGGAGTAGCTGCTGACAATAATGCAATATTTTTCTGGAACAATGTAACTAACGACTATCAACAATATATAGGAAAGTATTATGACAACAATAATACAACTGTTGCGTATGGTAGTGCAAATAATTTATATACAACAGTACCTAGTGCTGCAGGTGGTACAATATATGCAGGTTATCGTGGAAGCAATTTTGGTAACTTTATACCTAAATATGCATCTAAAACATTTACCGATACTCTTTCTGCCGGCTGCAAAGGCTGGTACGTACCTTATGTAGATACAGTTGGTAATTTCCTACCATTTTACTATAGGTGGGCTTCAGCAACAGATCTCATTACTCGTCAAAATTCTGTTTCTGCAAATTATCCAAGCGCTACTAATATTAATACATATTGGCAGTACGATACTTTCTCTGGTTCAAGCGTAAACAATTCTTGGGGTTTACAACGCTGCTGGTATAATGAAACTAATGTATTTAATGGTGTAAGATATTTACATTTCTTCCAGTTACATGAAGCAGGAGGCGTGTTTGATAATAACCCGCTAATGAGAGCTGTTTTAGTATATAGTATTGATCCAGGTAATCCAGGTAATTTAACTTATTCGTCAAGTATTGTACCTCCGCAAACTATAAAAAATATATGCTGGTTGACAAGTGATAGAACGGTCTTAGCTATGATAGGTACAACAGCAACTTATATTTATACGTTTACAGGCACTTGGAACTTAACTAGCACTCTTAACTATTCTTATTGCGCGATAGGTACAGATAACTTAGGCCGTATATGGGCTGTAGATGCTGGTCCATTTGGTTATGGACGTTTACATTTAATATCCTTGTTTATACCTGCTAACATTGTAGTAACTCCTGATAATACAACACAAAATTATACAGGCACAAATATTTCTGGTAACTTATCAGCTGCTGCTTACAATCAAAACGGCGGTTATATTGCAACTACAATCAAGCTTGTACTTGAAGGTGGTAGCATGGTATTTGCTGGTAATAACTTAACTACAACGGTAACTACATTATCAACCGGTCCTGTCTTAGTACCTTATACAATAACAGGCCCAGGTTATAGCAACATCGTAGCAAGTATAGCAATATAATATAACATGGCCGCATTAAGCGCAGTCGGAATATCAAACGTAACGTTGCTAGGTTCATTTGTTGCTGGTATAACTACCGTACGTTCGAATCCAACTGCTAATAACCGTATAGGAGTTGTTGATCCTACTTCAACTACTATTACAACCAGAAGTATGTTAAGTGGTGCTAATCTTAGTGCTGTCTTAGTATCTGGTGTAGGTGCTGGTAGCACTGTTATAGCAAGTAATGCTTTTAATCAAACTGGTGGTTTAGGTGTTAATCAAATTATAGTCAATCAAGGTATAAACTATAATAGAACACTTAACTTAAGTTCTAATTATCTTACGTTTAATGCCGTTAATAGTAATGTAGTAGTTACTTCACCTGCGTCTAATATTGCAGCAGTTGGTAACGCTAGTCTTAACAATAAACTTGTAGTTAATCAAGGTAGTATAATTATACCTGTTAATTCTACTTTTACTTCATCTGTTTCTACCGGGGCTTTAATTACAACAGTATTTACAAGCACTAGTGCTTGGACAGCTCCTTCTTATGTAAGCAATGTTAGTGCCCTGTTAGTAGCAGGTGGTGGTGGCGGTGGTTATGGTAATATTATTACAGACGGTGGCGGTGGTGGTGCCGGTGGTCTAGTATATAATACTGCTATACCTGTTCTTTCAGGTCAAACATACACAGTAACAATTGGTGCAGGTGGTCCTACCGGTGCATTTTCTGGTATGACCGGTATGAACGGTGGCAATACTGTATTCTCAGTATATGCTGTATCAGCAAGTACAATTTTTGGTTCAATTTCATCTCTAGCAGCATATGGTGGTGGTGGTGGTGCTAGTACATATGTAGCAGTTGCACAAGCAGGTGCTGCAGGCGGTTCTGGCGGTGGTGGTGCAGGTGGTCCGGGCGGTGCAGGTGGTGGTACTACTGGCACTTACGTTACACCTACTCAAGGCTTATCAGGTGGTTCTGGTGTTGCTGTAGCTCCTTATGGTGGTGGTGGTGGTGGCGGTGCTGGTACAGTTGGTGGTAATGCACCTACTGGTGGTACTACAGGTGGTTCTGGTGGTGCTGGCGTTACGTATCCTATAATTAATACTGCATCATATAATAGTTTAGCTGCAGGTGGTACAGCTGTTGGTCAGTTGTCCACAAACGCAGTTAGTAGTTACTACTGGTTAGCAGGTGGTGGTGGTGGCGGTTTTAGTAGCGTACAACCAAGCGGTTATTCATGGGCTGGTGCAGGTGGCGGCGGTGGCGGTATAGGTGGTACTATTGCATTTACTAATCCCGGTATAGCTGGTTTATCTAATACAGGTGGTGGTGGCGGTGGTGGTGGTACCTATAATACTAGCCCTGGTGGTAATGGTGGTTCCGGTATTATTATTTTATCTTATTATAATAGTACTGTAGTAAACACTCCAATACCAACTAGTACAACAACATATTCTAATAGCGCTCTTATTTTTAGTCCTTTATTGAGTGGTGTTAGTGTAACTCAAGCAACTATTCCAATGCCAGTAGCGGTGAATATAATTTCAGCTACATCAAACTGGATTGCTCCTGTTGGCGTTACTTCAGTTAGTGCACTAATAATCGGTGGCGGCGGTGGTGGTGCTAGTGCCGGTGGTGGTGGTGGTGCAGGCGGTTTAGTTTACAATACTAATGTATCTGTTGTACCTGGTACAGTATATCCAATTATAATTGGTAGTGGTGGTTCACCTGGCTTATCTGGTACTTTTAATAATGGTAGCAATGGTGGTAATACAATTTTTAATAATATTGTAGCTTTAGGTGGTGGTTATGGTGCTACTTTATTATCTGCTATTTCAGCTTCTTTAGGCGGTCCTGGTGGTTCAGGTGGTGGTGCTTCATATGCACCAATACCATTTGGTTTTTCAGTAAGTGCAATGTTGGTTGCAGGTGGTGGTGGTGGTGGTGCCGGTGGTGCAGGCGCTGGCGGTGTTGTATATAACTTAAACACTCCTATCGTTGCTGGTAACACTTATACAGTTACAATTGGTGCAGGCGGTGTCGGTAATACAGCTGCTACAAATACTAATACAGTTGGTGGTAATACAATTTTCAACGGTTTAACAGCATTAGGTGGTGGTGCAAGTACAAGTGTAACTTCAGGCAGCGCTCAATTAAACGGTGGCTCTGGTGGTGGTGCACTATTCGGTGCAAACGTTTCAGCACCTATTAATGTATTATTAGTTGGTGCAGGTGGTGGCGGTGGTGGCAATGCTGGTGCAGGTGGTGGTGCCGGTGGTGTAATTAACGTACTTGCAACTATTGCACAAGGTACTGTTTATAGTGTTACTATTGGTAGCGGTGGTATAGGTGGTAGTGGTACAGCTCCTTTCTCCGGTACAAACGGCGGTAATACGGTATTTAATGGTTTAACTGCTCTAGGTGGTGGTGCTGGCGGTGCTTATAACACTGCTATTAGTACTAGTGTTAACGGAGCTTCTGGTGGTTCTGGTGGTGGTGGTGCTTATTATTACCTCTCTAATACAATACTAAGTGCTGTTGCATTTAAATCTACAACAACTTGGACTGCTCCTATTGGGGTTACTTCAGTTAGTGCATTAGTAGTTGGTGGTGGTGGTACTGGTGCTGGTACTTCTGGTAATGGAGGACCTAGTCCCGGTGCAGGTGCTGGTGGTGTTGTATATAATACTAATTACACTGTAACACAAGGCAATAGTTATAATATACAAGTAGGTGGTGGTGGTAGCAACTCAGTATTTGATGCTTTAACAGCATTAGCTGGTGGTAACAGTAATGCTAATGGTGGTTCTGGTGGCGGTAACGCTTCCGCAACACAGCCAACTTCTCCTTCCGGTGGTTATGGTAATAATGGTGGTTCTGGTGGTGGTGGTGCTGGTGGTGGTGCAGGCGCAGTAGGTGGTTCAGGTGCTGGTTATGGTGGCAATGCAGGTAGTGGTGGTGCTGGTATAACTTTTCCAATTCTTAGTGCAGCTGCTGTAGGTCAATTTACAAACGGTAACTATTATGTAGCAGGTGGCGGTGGTGGTGACGGCAGCTACGTTTGGGCTCCTGGTGGTGGTGGTATAGGTGGTGGTGGCGGAGGCGGTTCTGGTGGTGGTGGTAGTTTACCAAATACAGGTGGTGGTGGTGGTGGTGGTCAAAATGCTTATGTTGGTTGGCCTGGTGGTTCTGGTGTTATTATTTTAGCTTACTACGTTAACTATTATAGTGCTTTAGGAGGCCAAGGTTATTCAGGCCAAGGTAATGCTGGTGGGGTTGGTCAAAACGGTGTAACCGGAGTTTCAACATTTTATGGCGGTGGCGGTGGCGGTAATACTAGTGCAGGTACTGCAGCTACTCTTACTAATGCTGGTAACGGTGGCAATGGTACAAGTTACACTTTAAGCAATGCGGCTTCAGCTGGTCAGCTATTTAACGGTAATTACTACGTAGCAGGTGGTGGTGGTGGTGGTTCAAGTTCTGGTTCTAATACTGGTACTGGTGGCTTAGGTGGTGGCGGTGCAGGTAATGGTACTTCTGGTACAGCTAATACAGGTGGTGGTGGTGGTGGCGGAGTAGCAAGTGGCGCAGGCGGTACAGGCGGTACCGGACTTGTAGTAGTAAGTTCACCAGTTATATTAACAACAACTGGTGCACCTGGATTCCTTGTTAACGGTACTAATTACGTTTATACTTTCTCTGCTACAGGTTCATTAGCATATACAGCACCTACTGTTGTTGGTGGTATAGCTCTACAACCTATATCTACTTCTGGTGGTTATGGTAATGTTGGTGGTAATTCAACATCTGCTATTAATACTTCTTTTGTTACAAGCACACCCCCTGGTGGTGGTGGTGGTGCAGGTAATGCAGGCGCTAACTCGTCTGGCATATATGGTGGTGCTGGTGGTATTGGTTTAACATACCCAGTACTCAATACTATTGGTGTTGGTCAATATGTACCAGCAACTTATTCAACATTAATCAGCGGTGGTTTCGGTGTTAATACAGTATCCTTATCAACTGGCAATAGTACTAACTATCAATTTGGTACAGGAGACTTTACTATTGAAGCTTGGACGTATTCTCAAAATATTTCTGCTAATAATAATTTTAATAGAGTAATATCTGTAGCTGGTAACTATAATTCCGGTATAGGTGCTGAAATGTATTTACAGTTACCCACTCTTTCTACATGCGGTGTTACATTTGCAATAAATGGATATAATGGCGGTGTAAATCAAAACGTAACCACCACTAGCTTATTATCTTCTAATACATGGTATCATTTAGCCATGACAAGAAAGTCTGGAGTATTATACGGCTTCATTAATGGAGTGTATCAAGGTTCAGCAACAGCTACAGCAAACATATCTGCGACAAATGGAGTCGCTATTGGCAATTCTCATAATCAAGGTGCTGGTGGTAACGGCTTTGCAGGCTATATATCCAACGTAAGACTTGTAAGTGGTACAGCTCTTTACACAACTGGTTTCACAGTACCAACAGCCCCTCTTTCAGCAGTAGCTGGCACAGTTTTATTAACTTGTCAAAACCCTACTATCACAATAGATAATAGTCCTTACCATGTTAATTTTGTTACTATTGGTACAGTGTCGATAAGTACTACAATAGTACCTTTTAATGGTTACAATTACTATATAGCTGGTGGTGGTGGTGCTGGTCAAGGTTTAAGCAACAATATAACTGCAGGTGGTTACGGTGGTGGTGGTGTTGGTGTTTATAACGGTACTGGTATTGCTGGTATTACAAATACAGGCGGTGGTGGTGGTGGTGGTGCTAATTATGCTGGTGGTGCTGGTGGTTCAGGTGTAGCGGTTATCATTTCTCCATATCCGTTATGGGTAACAGGTTCTCCTGGAGTAGCTTTTGTGGGTGGTAGCAATTATGTATACACGTTCTCTGCTGCAGGCACATTCGTAGCTCCTTATACAAATATACCTTACCCAGTACTTTCTGCAGCATCATTATCCTTATCTTCGATAGGTGGTTCTGCTCTACAACCAACCTCTATTTACGGAGGTTATGGTAATGCTGGTGGTAATGGTGTTGGCGCATTTTATGGTTCCACAGGCGGTGGTGGTGGTGCTGGTCAAGCCGGTGCAACTCCTGCATTAAGTGGCAACTCTACTAACGGTGGTATTGGTTTATTATATACAATTTCTGGTTCAGCTTTATACTATGCTGGTGGTGGTGGCGGTGGTCAATGGGGTACTGGTGCTGCTGGTAACGGTGGTCAGGGCGGTGGTGGCGGTGGTAGTACAGCTGTTGGCGGTATACCTGGTACAAGCGGTGGTAACGGTGCATTAAGTGGTACAGCCGGTGGTTATGCTGGCAACGGTGCTAATGGTTTTGGCGGTGGCGGTGGTGGTGGCGGTAGTCCGCTTACTGGTACTTTAGTATATGGTGGTGGTGCTGGCGGATCTGGTGTAGTTGTTATAGCATATTATCCAGCAAGTACAACCTATACAACTGTATTCTCTGCTACTAGTGCTTGGACATGTCCTCCTAATGTTACCTCTATAAGTGCTTTACTAGTAGCTGGTGGTGGTGGTGGTGGTCAAACAGAAGGTGGTGGTGGTGGTGCAGGTGGTTTAATTTATTATTCTAGTTTATCTACAGTACCAGGTGCAACTTATACTATAACAGTCGGTGGTGGTGGTGCTGGTTGCCCAAATAATGCTAGTACATACGGAACAGATTATGGAGCTAGTGGTGGTTTTTCTAGTTTGAGTGGTGTAGCATATCCTGGTTTCCCTAATGGGGTAAGTTTAGGTACTATAGCTTATGTAAACGGTGGCGGTGGTGGCGGAAGTTATAATCAAACAACTAACAATGCTCAAAGTGGTGGTTCAGGCGGTGGTACCGGTCCAGGTGCTGCTGGTAATGGAGGCGCAGGCACTACCAGTCAAAATTATATACAAGGTTATGCAGGTGGTAGTACAGGTGCTAATAACTATGTAGGCGCAGGCGGTGGTGGTTCAGGCGGGCAAGCATTAAACTTAACATATCAAAGCCCTGGTGGTAATTCAACCACTGTTATTGATGGTTATGGTGGTGACGGTATATACGGTATATATCCTTTTGTACAGAATTTTCAAAATGTAACTAGATTTTACGGTAATATTACAAACGATTATTTATATATACCTTCAAATTCAGCTACTGCTTTATCAACTAACAATTTTACAATAGAAGGATGGCATTATTTTACAAAGCCAACTGCAAATATAAACAACACTATATATTCAAATTATGCAACAAATACTGCTTTTGCAGCAGGTAGCGGTGCTATATACTATGGTAAGCATACTGTAGTTAACGGTAATATGACGTTCTGGTCGAGTAATTACTCGACAACTGTGCCATTATTATCTGATGCTGCATTACCAACATATGGTTGGATGCATTACGCTGTTACACGTTACGGTAGTGTGTTTACAATGTATAGAAATGGTACATTTGCAGCATCTGCTACATATACAGGTAGTATAACTTTATCTTCAAACGTTAATTATATTGGTGCTAACGGTGCAGATCAGAACGCCAATTATTATGGTTTAATACATAGTTTCCGTATTGTAGTAGGTTATCCAATATATACAGGTAACTTTTTACCATCAGTGGTGTCTGTGTCTCCTTTATCATCTATATCAGGTACTCAGTTATTAGTATGTCAAACTTCTGCAGCTTCAGCATTTAATGATTACAGCGTTAATAACTTTGCTATTTCAGCCCGCGGACTTGTAACCACTACCTTACAACCTGTTGTACAAGGATTAGTAGGCTTTGGTGGTGGCGGTGGTGGCGGTTTTTATACAGCAGGTTCTAACGCTATTATAACTGGTGGTGCTGGCGGTCTTGGTGGCGGTGGGGCTGGTACTACTAAATTTACTCCTTACGCTGGTGCTGCTGCTGCTAATAATTCAGGTGGCGGTGGTGGCGGTGGTGGCTGGCAAGGTAGTTCAGGTGGCGGTGGTGGCAATGGCGGTTCCGGTGTTGTTATTATACAATACACAACCGGTACAATACCAGTTTCTTCTAATGTATATTATCCACCAGTCATTACTACAGTCACTAGTACAAGTGCTTGGACTGCACCAGGTACATCTAATTACTATCTGGCGAGTGCAATTATAATTGGTGGTGGTGGTGGCGGTGGTAGTTCTACTAATACTACTATATTTAACGGTATATCAAGTTTTAACACCCTTGTAGCAGGTGGTGGTGGTGGTGCTGGTAACTTGATATATACTACTAATTTAATTATACCTGCAAGTGCTACATACACATTTAATATCGGTACAAGTGGGGTAGGAGGTACAGCTGGTAGTGCAGGTGGTAATGGCGGTACTACAGCTCTTGTAGGTGGTACACCAGCATTTAATTATAGTCTGTCTGCAATCGGTGGTGGCGGTGGGGGTGGTGTTAATGCTCTTTCCGGTACACCAGGTGGTTCCGGTGGTGGTATAGCAAACTCAACACTTGTAACCTTAGTTACTAGCTACGCATTTAGTTATTCAACATTTACAAGTACTAGTGCTTGGACATGTCCGTTTGGTGTTACTACTATAAGTGCTACTTTAATAGGTGGTGGTGGTGGTGCAGGTTACGGTTATGGTGGCGGTGGTGGTGCAGGCGGAGTAGTAAATGTTACAACATTAAATGTAACTCCAGGCATTACATATCCAGTTACTATTGGTACATTTGGAATAGGTTCCACTAATGCAACTACTCCAGGTGGTACTGGTGGTAATACGATCTTTAATACATTAACCGCTTTTGGTGGTGGTGGTGGTGGTTCTAACGGTTTAGCTGCAGGTACTAACGGAGGTTCTGGCGGTGGTTCAACAAATAATAGTCTAGTTTCTGGTACAGCAATACAAAATCTTTCCGGAATTGCAATAACAGCAGGTACAGGCGCCAATTACGGTAATAACGGTGGCGTTGGTTATACTAATAACACGTCTATTTCAGGCGGTGGTGGTGGTGGTGGCGCTGGTGGTGCCGGTAGCAATGCTAACTATACACTTTCTGGTAGCGGTGGCGCTGGTATTACGTTACCATTACTTAATATTGCTGCTGTAGGTACATTATCTTCAAACGGTAATTACTACGTCGGTGTTGGTGGTAATGGCGGTGTAAATAACAATCTTAATACTGTTACATTACCTGGTTATACTATATTCACAGCTACTAGTGCTTGGACATGTCCTCCAAATGTTGCTTCTTTAACTGCTTTAGTTGTAGCAGGTGGTGGTGGTGGTGGTGAACATATTGGTGGTGGTGGTGGTGGTGGCGGTGTAGTTTTTTATACTACTATTAATGCTGTAGCAGGTGCAACTTATACAGTTATAGTAGGTGCTGGTGGAAATGCTCCCGCTGGTGGTAGTGATGGCGGTAGTACTGCTACAGCCGGTTCAAATTCTTCTTTAAGCGGAACAGGTATATCTGCAGTAATTGCTTTAGGTGGCGGTCGAGGCTTAACAACCTATGAATCAAATGGTGCAGGCGCTAACGGTGGTTCCGGTGGTGGTGGTGGTGGTGTAAACGGTGGTACGGGCGGCAGTTCAACACAAACAAGTCCGTCTAGCGGAGCTGGATATAGTGGAACTGGATACGGAAACTCTGGCGCTGGAAATGCTACAAGTCCATACCGCGGTGGTGGTGGTGGTGGTGCTGGTAGTGCTGGAACAAGCGGTGGTGGTGGTAGTACTGGTGGTAATGGTATATCATTTACATTAAATAATCTAGTATCTGCAGGTGCATTATCTGCTGGCAGCTACTACGTTGCTGGTGGTGGTGGTGGTGGTAGTGATGCTGGTCGTTATGGTGGTCTTTATTCGTATGGTGGTTCTAATTCTGGTGGAAACGGTTCTCTTAATGGTGGTGGTGGTAGTAATGGTACTATAAATACCGGTGGTGGTGCTGGTGGTGGTGGTGGCGGATTCCAAGCAGGTGGTGCTGGTGGTTCCGGTATTGTTATACTATATTATCAATATTTTGCTTACGTGTCTGGGTTATCAGGCGCATCTAATACAGGTAATGGAGGTGGTGGTTATTCATATAATAACGGTCTATCTGGTGGTCCTGGTGGTAATGGTGGTACCGGCGCTGTTGTGTTGGGGTATAACAGTTTACCTGTTACTAACATTGCTTCAATTACTAATGTTACAGGTTTCAATACAACCTATTCGGTATCAGGTTATTTTACAACAAATGCATTTATTTCATCTGGTACTTGGACAGTACCTCCTGGTGTTACTTCAGTTAGTGCATTGCTAGTAGCTGGTGGTGGTGGTGGTGCTCGTGTAGGTGGTGGTGGTGGAGCTGGCGGAGTATTATACAATACCTCAGCATCAGTAACACCTGGTCAATCTTTACAAGTAGTTATTGGTTCTGGTGGTTTAGGTTGGGTAGGTGAAGCACAAAGTGGTGGTCAAGCTAATAACGGTGGTAATACAATATTTGGTAGTCTTACTGCAATAGGTGGTGGTGGTGGCGGTAACTATGGTAATCCTAACGGTAGTAGCGGAGCTAACGGTGGTTCTGGTGGTGGCGGTGGTCGTCAAAATAGCGGTAGTAGCACTAATACCGGTGGTAGTGGTATTGCAGGTCAAGGATATGCTGGCGGTACTCTAGCAAGTCCAGGTGCTTATGCTACCAATTCAGCAGGTGGTGGCGGTGGTGCAGGCGGTATTGGTCAAAACGGTGGCTCTGCAGCTTATACAGGTATTGGTGGTGCTGGTATAACAAATTCATTAATTAATTTACTTTCAGCCGGAGTATATAATCCATCTTATTCTAATTCATTTAACGGTACAAATCAGTACTTAACTGTATCAACAAACACAGGCAATACTTTAGGAACAGAGAATTTTACTCTTGAATGCTGGGTTAACCCAACATCAAGAATCTCTTTATATCTATGTATTTTAACAAATGGTAATGCGGTTGGAGCCGG
>Ga0114962_10001478_pt1 | contig 20266 bp, 17 predicted proteins | sample C_130820_MF_Meta_FD_87017 | JGI IMG/M metagenome (GOLD analysis project Ga0114962, IMG submission 87017) | Freshwater microbial communities from Lake Croche, Canada to study carbon cycling - C_130820_MF_MetaG | ecosystem: Environmental > Aquatic > Freshwater > Lake | place: Lake Croche, Canada... | reverse complement strand
GCAAAGATTTTTTGCGGCACGCTTTGACTGGCTTGCCAATTCAACAGCACAAAGACCAACACCAATACCAGCGCCAAGCCCACAGCAAGGCTCAAATGGTTGCGCGAGCGTGGAACCAAGGAGGTGTCTATGGTATTTTTCAAATTGGTTTCGGACAGTCGAATAATGTCATCAATGACATTGACCGACTTGGGCGTGGGTTCTTGCCAATTTTGCGCCTGCAACGCTTCAGGACTGGGTTGGTTTTGCAACAGACGCAACACCCGACGCATGCTTTGGGCTTTGATTTGCGGCGAATAAAACTGGGAGTCTGCGCCGTCTTCTAGTTGACGCACCTGCCCCAACGACAAATTGGCCATGGCGGCCAGCTGTGCGAGATCCAAACCAGCCGCAATGCGCAGGTTTTTCAGGGTTTCAGCATCATTGTCCGAGGGTGCGTCCATCTTCAAAGCGGTTTTATTGTCAAATTAGCTGAATGTACTGACAATTTTTGACAACGTCTATGCGGTATTGTGCGGGTATGGAAGTTCTTCACATTCCGGGCCCCATCACTGCCGCGCCGCTGGTGTTTTTGCACGAAGGGCTGGGCTCGGTCGCCATGTGGCGGGGGCGAAGCGGCGACTGGCCCACACAGGTCTGCCACGCATCGGGGCGCGCCGGCTGGGTATACTCCCGCCGCGGTTATGGGCAATCCCCGTCCATTTCCGATGTGCGCGGCAGCGGCCGTTTAGGCGCCGACTATATGCACCGTGAGGCGTGGGAGGGACTCCCCGCGCTGCTCAAGGACTGGGGCGTGGACAAACCTGTGCTGATAGGCCACTCCGACGGTGGGACCATTGCTTTGCTGCATGCGGCCAAATGTGAAGTCACGGGCTGCGTGGTGATGGCGCCGCACCTGCTGGCAGAGGAGATGACCCTCAGCGCCATTGAAGCAGCCAAAAAAGCTTATCAAGAAGGGGATTTACGCGCAAAGTTGCAGCGCTTTCACGCGGATGTGGATGGCGCTTTTTGGCAATGGAACGACGTCTGGCTGTCGCCAACGTTTCGCCGCTTTGACATTCGCGAGGAATGCCAAGCCATCACCGCACCCGTGCTGGCCCTGCAAGGAGAGAACGATGCGTATGGCAGCTTGCGCCACTTAGATGAACTGCACACGGCGGGCCCGGTACAGCGCCATGTGCTGCCAGCTTGCGGACATTCGCCGCATAAAGACCAAGCGCAACAAAGCTTGGCGCTGGTGGTGAATTTTTTAAGGGGTTTGGCTTAGGCAGAACATTGGGCCAAGTCATCCGACCCCAACCAGCGCCATTGTCCTGGCAGCACATCGTCGGGCAACGCCAGCGCACCTATGCGTGAGCGGTGCAAGCCCACCACTTTGTGCCCCACCGCTCCCAACATGCGCTTGACCTGATGGTACTTGCCTTCGGTCAAGGTCAGGTGCAATTGATGGCTACCTGCTTGTTCACAAGCAGCGGCCTTCACTGGCTTGGGGTCATCGTTGAGAACCACGCCTGCCAGCAGCTTCTGGCAAACCTTGTCGTCAACAGGATCGGCAGTGGTCAATTCATACAACTTAGGCACATGGTGTTTGGGAGAACTCATGCGGTGAATGAACTGGCCATCGTCACTCAGGAGCAACATGCCGGTGGTGTCTTGGTCTAAGCGCCCCACCGCTTGCACACCTTGCAATCCTGTTTTGGCTGGGCGCTGGCGCAGTGGCGCGGGCAAAAGGCTGTAGACGCTGGGCCAGACCGAGGGTTTGTGCGAGCACTCGGTACCCACTGGCTTGTGCAGCAGGATGTAAGCCTTGGCAAAGTACTGCCACGCCACGCCCTGCACTTCATAGTGCATGCCGTCCCAGGGCGTGATGTCTTGGTCCTCATGGATGGTTTGCAGGCCGCAGCCTGCGTCCATCTTGACAAGGCCTTGTTGAACCAGACCTGCACAGACGCGGCGGGTACCAAAGCCTTGGGAAAAGAGGAGGTCGGAAGGAATCAATGACAAAATTGGCGTAACCCTCAAAAAGCAGGCCTCTAAGATACTGCATTGTCAAACCAGCCGTTTCAAGGCAGTTAAAGTCTCATCTTATGGAAAACATCGATGTCATGGTCTTGCGCACCTTGCGCAACTGGCGCCAAGCAGGGCAACGTGCACTGCTGGCGACGGTCGTTCGCACCTGGGGTTCTTCGCCGCGCCCTATTGGCTCCATCATGGCCTTGTGCGAAACAGGCGCGGTGGTCGGCTCTGTCTCGGGTGGTTGCATTGAAGATGACTTAATTTACCGATTCACGCAGGCTTATGCCACAGGGCAAAGCACGGGCGAAACCTCGGTCATCCCCAGCGGCGCACCGCAACGCGTCAAGTACGGCATCACGGCTGACGAAGCGCATCGTTTTGGTTTGCCCTGCGGGGGAACGCTGGAACTGCTTTTAGAGTTCGACCCCGACGCGCAAAGCTTAGACAGCTTGGTGTTGTCGTTGGAGCAAGGCCAATTGATGCAGCGCAGCACTTTGATGGGCTCAGGCGCCGTGAGTTTGCAAGCCAGTGAAACCCCCACTGAGCTGTTTATTGACGACGACAAACTCATCAATACCTTTGGTCCCGAGTACCGCATGTTGCTCATTGGCGCAGGCCAACTCACAGAATACTTGGCGACCATGGCACTGTTTAATGGTTTCGCCGTCACCGTGTGCGATCCGCGCGAAGAGTACAGCGGCGCGTGGTCTGTGGCAAACGTGACGTTGACGCGAGATATGCCTGACGATGTGGTGCAAAGTTTTCGCCCTGACAGGCGCAGCTGCGTCATCGCCCTCACCCACGATCCCAAATTAGATGACCTCGCTCTTTTAGAGGCTTTGGATACCGATGCGTTTTACGTGGGCGCCATTGGTTCTAGGCGCAACAACGATGCGCGGCACCAGCGCATGGTCGAGCACCTTGACAAAACGCCGCAAGAGCTCAAACGCTTGCGTGGACCCATTGGTATTTACATCGGCAGCAAAACACCTGCAGAAATTGCCGTCAGCATCATGGCCGAAGTGTTGGCCGTGAAAAACAACGTCCCCTTGCCCCGAGACATGGATGTGGCTCACGCCAAAAATACCCAAGAGATCGCGCACAACGACCCTGGGGTGTTGGTGTGTGGCGTTCGAAATTAAGCCATCAGCCCCGGCGAGTTGCAGGGTACTCGACCCACTGCCCGCGCTTATCCTGTAACACCACACCCACGCCCCAGGCTTTGGCCATTTGCGCAACCCCGTGGGGCGGGCACATGAAAAACACCTTGGTCAACGCATCTGCTAAGGCACATGAAGGGGCAATGACGCTGACCGAAGACCAATGAAGGGGTGAGTCACCGGTATGCGGGTTCAAAATATGGTGATGCACATGGTCAGCGCTGAACACCGTATGTGAATCAGAGGAAGTGGCTATGGCCCAACCCTTGGAATCTATCCAAGGTACAGGCTGTGGTGAAGGTGCGGCTGGCTCTAGCCCAAAGCGCCAGTCTTGACCCAGTGGCGACTGGCCCAACAGGGTGGTCTCTCCTGTGTCAATCAGCGCATGCTGCACACCATGTGACTGCAACACTGATCGCACCTTGTCAGCCGCAAAGCCTTGCGCAATGCCATTCAATGACACACCCATGCCTTTGACGTTAAAGCGCACCACCTCTGGCGACACCGACAGGGCCCGCCAATTCACCAAAGCACGTGTTTGTGCCAGCGCCTTGGTAGTGGGCAAACGTTGGGATTGGACACTTGCAGACCACAAATGCCACAAGGGTTGCACGGTCACGTCAAACGCACCCGTACTGCGAAACGAGACATGCTGCGCCAAGGTCAATACCGACAGCAACTCCGCATCGGGTTGACGCAACTCACCCTTTTGGTTGAGTCGACTGATCGCCGAGTCAGGGTCAAACAAACTCATTTGTTGCTCCACCGTACGAATGGCTTTGACGCTGTCATTCAAAGCCTCTTGCAGCCGTGCGGCATCGGTGTGCGCCGCTTTGATCCACAAGGTGGTACCAAACCCCACCAAGCTGCGCTCTTGCCAAACCAAGGACTCACGCGCCCATGCGTGAGCGCTCAAGCCCAGACCCCACCCGAGTTGCAAAAGCTGTCTGCGCTGCATCATGTGTTCACCTCGGTGCGAATAGGAATGAAACGATTGCCGTTTTTGTTCTGCTGAATCAAGGGTAAGCAACGCTTTTCATCTTGGTAGATGGAGACACAGTCCAAGCACTGGAAACATTCGGCATAGTTGACCTCGCCTGACTTATCAATGGCTTGGTACTTGCAGCGATGACGACATGTTTGACAAGGTGTGCCGCAAGCCTTGCGCCGAGGAATCCACGACCAACGCTGCAACACATTGACTGCAGCCAATGCCGCGCCCAAGGGGCAGATATAGCGACAGTAACCGCGGTAAACAAACACGCTCAAGCCCAAACACAAAACCGCCCAAACGATATAGGGCCAATCTCTGACGAAATACATGCTGATGGCGGTTTTAAAGGGTTCTATTTCCACCGCCAACTCGGCAAATGATGGCGACACACATACCGCCCCCCCAATGATCGCCAATACCCCATATTTAATCCACTTGAGTTTGGCGTCCAGCGCAGCCCGCAAGCGCCGCTGTCTTAAACCCACGGCATTGCCAAGCAAGCTGATCAACTCTTGTAAAGCGCCAAAAGGACACAACCAACCGCAAAACGTACCCCGCCCCCAAACCAACAAAGTGATTGCGACAAATAACCACAAAATCACCGTCATCGGATCGTTCATGAAAAAGCCCAAGTTGCCCCCGGCCACCATCGCTTCAAGGGAAGCCGTGATGTTCACGATGGTTAACTGCCCTTGGGCATACCAACCAATAAACCCCACCGTGAACAGCAAATAAGCGACGCGAAAAACCTTGAACCGCTGGGCGTTGGCACTCAAGCGTTTCTGCAAAAAAAGTCCTGCCGTCAAAGCAATCAAACCCAGCAATAAGAGCGCAATTTCATTCGATCTGGACTGCCAAGCAGCGGCCCATTCATAAGCAGACACGTCGGTATCAACCAAGGCATACCATTGGGCACGCAGCCCGTGATAGTCATAAGGAATGTCAAAACGCCGGCTCTCGACTTGGTTGGGATAAGAACCAAATCGCCTTCCATATTTGAGTTGCACAGCGAACGCTTGGCTGGCATCCAAAGGGGTTGCGTTGTCGATGACATAAAAATAGGCCTTGGTGTCCTCAGGGTAGCCAGGAACTTTCAGGCCCTTGTCATAGGCCATGGGACGCAGTTTGATCTCCTGACCGTTTTGCGTCACCACAAAAGGAATATCTTGCACCACGCGCTGGCTCTCATACGTCATTTGGTACAAGGGACCTGTTTCCGCCACCATCAAAGCTTGCGACAAACGCCGGTTAGCGCCCAACAAACGCCAGCCGTCGTTGTCCAACAGATTGCGCCCAATAGCGGGCAAGCTGACCAAAGCCGTGTAAAAAGTCAAGGCCACTTCATCAGGTTGGGTCGCCGCCAACTTGTCAGACCCGGCTGCACGTGTACCGGCAAAAGCTTTGTCAATTTGCCCTCGGGTGAGGCTGAAACTGCTGACCATACCGCGGGACAACAAGGTGTCCCATGACAGCGGTCGGTAGTGTTGGTCTTGAGAGACTTGCTTGACAGAACTGGTGGAAGCACTGCCGGCCATCTGTCCGGTTTTGCTGGCCTCCAAATGCGCCAGCGCTACCGAGGCGGCTGAGGTGACGATGGTGCGGTCAATCGCTTTGGCGCTGACGGTACCTGCTTGCACACCAAACAAGGCTGCATAGTTATCGTCACGCCGCGGGGTGGCCAAATGCCCAAAAATTTCAATCCTGTGTTTAACCGTCAAACCTTCGTATTGCTTGGCAAATTTGGACAGCTTGGCTATGCCCGCTTCAGAGCGAAAAATGGGTTCTCGGTGACTGATCAAGCGAACTTGCGTGAAACGACCTTCTGTGTCCATGGCCACCAAAATATTAATCGGCTTGCCGCCATACCCCCGCACGGGTTCGAAATCCACGGACTCAAACACATAGCCTTTGAGTTCAGGTTTGGCGTCTGGCATCTCTGGGTTTTTGCTGAACAGAGGGTACAGCGGCATGCCGGGCTGCATCTCACCGACGGTATAGGCGTCGGAAAAAATCGCATCGATATCTTCTTTGAGCAACTCGCCTGCGCGTGAGGCCGACAAAGACAGCAAGAAATAAAAACCCAACAAGCAACGAACGACCAACGAGAGCCAATGCATAAAATCAAAAAAAGAGAAATATTTGAATGGTTATACCAGCCTAAAACCTCGGTATTTACCCTTGCAAGGTGAGGATGAGAGACGATAAAACAGCTTAAAGCATGCGCCATATGCTAAGGTGAAAGCTTCATTGTTTCAGCCCAAAGGCACTTGCATGAACTCTGCTGTCGCAACCTCCACTCCCTTTGAAGAAGCCACCTACCTCAAGGTAACCTGGCGACTCATTCCCTTGCTGTTGCTGTGCTACATCGTCGCGTATTTAGACCGCGTCAACGTGGGATTTGCCAAACTTCAAATGGCGGGCGAACTGGGTTTCTCTGATGCGGTGTATGGCTTGGGTGCAGGCATGTTCTTCATTGGCTACTTCTTTTTTGAAGTTCCCAGCAACATCATTTTGCACAGAGTGGGCGCTCGCGTGTGGATTGCCCGCATCATGGTGACTTGGGGTTTGGTCTCGGGTGGCATGATGTTTATTGAAACTGAAACCCAGTTTTATGTGATGCGTTTTTTACTGGGACTTGCTGAAGCAGGTTTCTTTCCAGGCATTATTTTGTACCTCACCTATTGGTACCCCTCGCACCGGCGCGCAAGAATCGTCTCCATGTTCATGACGGGTATTCCTTTGGCTGGTGTCATTGGTGGGCCTTTGTCGGGTTGGATCATGAAGAGCTGGGATCAGGTCAACGGTTTGCACGGCTGGCAGTGGATGTTTTTGCTTGAAGCCCTCCCCTCGGTGCTCATAGGCGTTGTGGTGTATTTTTATTTGGATGATCGCATCAGCAGCGCACAATGGCTGCAAGACGAAGAACGCACCCTGTTGCTCAAGCGCATTGAAGAAGAAGAAAGCGTCAAGGAACACGTCCCCATGATGCAGGTGTTCAAAAGTGGTCGCATGTGGACCATGAGCGCTATTTACTTCACCATGGCCATGAGTTTGTATGGCGTGAGCTTTTGGCTGCCCACCATCATCAAGGGCATGGGTGTCACTGACAACTTGCAAATTGGCTTGCTGTCGTCTATTCCTTGGATAGCGGCGGTTTTTTCCATGCTGGCCTTTGCCCGCAGTGCCGACAAAATGCGTGAACGCCGCTGGCATGTGGTGATTCCCATGTTGATGGGCTCCACAGGGTTGGTTTTGTCGGTACTTTTGTCAGGCAACCACTACCTGTCTTTTGCCGCCTTGGTCTTGGCATGCATGGGCATTGTTTCGGCCATTCCTTTGTTTTGGAGTTTGCCCACCGCTTTCTTGGTGGGTGCGGGTGCTGCAGCCGGTATCGCCGCCATTAACTCGATTGCCAACTTGGCAGGCTTCTTGGCCCCCTATTTGGTGGGATGGTTAAAGCAACTGACCTCTTCCACCGATTCGGGCATGTACCTGTTGGCCGCAGCCTTGGTCATAGGTGCGTGTATTGCACTGACGGTACCCGCCAAATTGGTTAACCGATGAAAGCGCTGGTTGTGTGTGTCAGTACACCAAGCTGATGGGCACACACAACTGGTAGCCCACACCCCAGACCGACTTGATGGCGGGCTCTGCGTCGCCTGCCTGAACCGATTTGAACTTCTTGCGCAAGCGTGCAATCAATTCTTCCAGTGCATGCTTGGTCAAGCTTTCTTCTTCATCTTCTCGGGTAAAGAGGTCACACAACGCACCTGACCCCAAGATCTGCTCTTTGGCATGGCTCAAAGAAACCAACAAAACCTTTTCGCGGTTGGTCAAGCGCAGCTTTTGCCCCTCTTGTGGCCCCGTGAGCAAACGGTCACGCAAGCTCAGCGTCCAACAGTTGTCTGAGAGTTGTTTTTTTACTCTTTTACCCAAGTTTCTTAACACCAAAACCAATTCATCAGGGGAGATGGGTTTGGTTAAATAAAAATCTGCGCCCCCGTGACTGTAGCCCGCCAATCTGTCATGCAGTGCCACACGTGCCGTCATGATGACAATGCCCGCATTGGGCAATGATTCGCGCAACCGTTTGCACAAACTCAAGCCGCCTTCGCCTGGTAAATTCAGGTCGATGATGAACAAATCAATCGGCTCGGACTGGGTTAAGTCATCTAAGGCTGCCGCGCTGGAGACGCCCACCACAGAAAAATCGTTGGCTTGGAGATGCAATTGAATTTCTTGGCGCAGCAATCTGTCGTCCTCAACGATGGCCACACGCAAAGATGGACTGGGTGACAAGCCATGGGGTAGGAGAAGATTTTTCATAAAGGCATCTTGAGGGTGAAATAAACGGTATTTTTTTGTTGAGAAAAAGCTATCGTTGCATTGATTTTGTCAGCGGCAGATTTACACAAGGATAAGCCCAAGCCCATGCCCGATTGCTCTTGTACATTGTTGTGTCGGTAATAGGCCTGAAACAGCTTGTCGGGGTCAGGCGACTTGTCAAACGCCACCGTGTTTGACACTTCTATGACCATGCCGGTTTGATCGGCACAGGCTTTGATGCAGATGATGTCGCTGGCCAGATGGTATTTGTAGGCGTTACTGATGAGGTTTTGCACAATCAGCGACAGCATCAAGCGGCTGGTTTGCACACCCAACCCCTGTTGAATATCCAACCTAAATAGGTCAATGTCCTCGTAGTCGCCAATCGTCACGCCCACCAACTCTGCGACGTCAACAAACTCTTTTACCTGACGCGCATCAAAGCGGTCAATTTTATTGGACAGCGCCACATGTTCAATCAATTGGTCCATTCGATCAACAGAGTCGTCAACGCGCTTTAAGCGTTGCAGGGCATCTACATCATCGGTGGATTTGCGCTTTAAGCTGGCCAAGGCAAATCGGATAGTGCCCAAGGGGTTTTTCAATTCGTGGGTGAGCATGTCAACCATGCTTTGACGTTCAATCAACCTTTCGCGCTGGGCGGTCGATTTGGCTGCTTCAAGCCTGAACGATTCCAAGGTGTCTGAATTTATTTTTCGACGTTCAAAGACCTGAACCATCAAGATGGCAAATAAAAACAAACCGACACGACTTCCGTTCAAACGAGAGTCCCCCATGCTCAACATGAATATCGGGGAAGAATCCCCTATGTCGATATAAATGTAGAAAGCCGTCAAGATACTGCCAAGCAAAATAATTTCAAAAACCACATAACCTGACATAGCGATCAGACGAAGTAACTTCGGCATGCGCCTTGCGGTAGCAACACCCACAATTTGCACTGCAAAATTGATCACATGGATCGCGATATTCAAACGCACAGCATTGAAAATTTGATCCACCATGACGAAATACAAAGACACCATACCTAAGCCCACCAAGACCCACATCGCTTGGTGGTACAAGGGATGCATCTTGTAAGACCGCAAAACAACATAGGACAGCAAAACACTGCACATGGCTCGAAAATTCAAAAGGTATTGATTGAGGATATTCAACGCCTCTGGTGAAGCGTCCTCAAATACCCTGTAAATCAAACCGGTGCTGAAGAAGGTTGTTAGCACCACCATGGTCTGGTAAACACAAAAAGTCGCCACCAAGTGGGAGCGCTCAACAATGAAAAACAAAACCCCAATCACCAGCAAAGCAACTGCCACTGCAAAGGTGCTGACCAAGCTCACCATCCTCTCAGCTATCAATTGGGGCAGGTCTCTGACAGATACAGCTTGTAACACCACGGTAGTGATGTTGCTGGTTTTTATTTTGAGGTAAACGTCTATGGGTTGTTGTGGGTCTGAGCGCAACTCAAAGCAATGCACATCATCCTGACAGCCCGCGTATTTTTCTTTGACCGTGTCTCCACGCAGTTGCGTAAGCCATTCGTTGCCAAACCGTTCATACAGCTCGATATGGTCTAAGGACAACAAGCCCACCCTCAGAACCACCGCGCTACCTGATTGCAATGGAGGGTTTGTCTGTGGTGTGGCAATCGATGCGGGGAGAATACGTAGCTTGACCCAAACCGCATGTTCGACAAAACCTATGCGAAGGTCTTTTTGGAATGCTTTGTAGGCATTGTCTGGTGCGGCCAATGCATCGGTGAGCTGAAAATCTGGACTGGTTTGAATCAAATAGCCCGAATGCAAGTCGAACTTGTTTTCTGCGGCTTGGGAGGCAGCAAATGACAACAGCAGACATAACCAAACCCCAAAGCGCTTCATGACTGTTTTGATTGTTTAAAGCAATTTGCATTTAATCACGCTTTAGCGTACTGACCTGCTCCCTTCTTCAAAGTTCATGGGTAAGTGTGAGTAAAAATTTGGCTGTGGCTGCGCATGGGCTTGAGTACCCACAACGCCAATACAGCAGCGTGATGGAGTTTGCATGTGAGGCCAAGATCCAACTCAAACCCGTCAACACAGCCCCTAATGAGAGGAGTTGACGTGGCCCGAACTTGTCAACCAAGAAACCTTGGAAAGGGGAGAAAAAAGTCTGTAAGACGATCAGTATTGAAAAGGTGATCTGCAACTCTGTCAGACTGACGCCCAACTGTGCGCCTAAAGGCTTGGTGAACAAGGCCCACACATACTGCGGGCTCGAGACGCACATCATGCAAAGTATGCCCAGCACACATTGGCTCCAACGCGAATGTAATTTTTTCTCAATGAGTTTCAACATAAATTATTTCACCCCATCCAAGGGCATGGACAGCCTCAAAATGCACAAACTTTGTGCGCCGACAGCATTAAACAAGGTCATTTGCACTGCTTTGGTCGCTGGCTTGCCAAGTTTCGCAAGCGTTCATCGGCTTGACCTCGGCAAAATGCTTCATTTGCAAAAACTTGCGCATCAGCACAGGACTGCTGAAATAGGCGTTTCCGCAGCGCAAACCTGTGCGAGAGGACTCTGAGGGCATCAGAAACTTGCAGGTTTGACACTGTGGTGAAGGTGCTGTCAAGGCAGAGTGCGAGCGCATCAAGGTGGACATGCAGGTTAATTAGCAAATCTTGTACCATCTTCAAAACTCACCTCTTACTCAGGAGTAACTCGCCATGAAACGTTTTCTTCAACTGTGCAGTCTGTTGGTGCTATTGAACATGTCCCCTGCATTGGCGGCCATGACCGAGGATCAAATCATCAAAGCCTTGGGCTTGCCTGAAAACAGCACGGGCAATATTGCCGATGCAGTCGATGAAGCAACCGGTGCAAGGGGATGGATGTCTGCTGACATGAAGCCAATTTTTGATACGCGTATGGTGGGTCGTGCGGTTACTGCGGTTTTGCGTCCTGTGCTCAAAGGCGATACGCGTAAATATCCGAACCACGCTTTAGAAATACTTGACCAAGCACCCGTTGGCTCCGTGCTGGTCTATGTGATGCAAGACGGCCTAGACATCGCTGCCATGGGCAATTTGATGGGCACCACTGCCAAGGTACGCAATTTGGCAGGTGCGGTCATTGATGGGGCTGTACGCGATGTCACAGAACTGCGGCAAATTGGTTTTCCCGTGTGGTCACGCCGAATCACACCGGCTACATCGGTTGGTCGGATGGTCAGTGCTGAAAAACAAGTGCCCGTGAAATGCGGTGATGTGATGGTCAATCCAGGCGACTACATTGTCGGAGATGCCGATGGCATTGTGGTGGTGCCTGCTGGCGCCGCTGAAAAAGTGATTGAACTGCTTAAACAATACGATGACAAAGAATCTAAGATGATGCCCATCATCAAAAAAGAAAAATCCATGCTCAAAGCGCTGGAAATTTACAACCGCTATTGACAGCGCTTTACAAAGGTTTGCGCAGCAAGTTGGCGATCTCGCCAACCACGCCTTTGCGAAACAGCATGACGCACACCACAAACACCAAACCCTGTACCACGGTGACCCAAGAGCCCAGTTGCGCCAAATAGTTTTGCATGGAAACAATGACTGCTGCCCCGACCACAGGGCCAAACAATGTTCCCAAACCACCGACCAAGGTCATCAGCACAACTTCGCCTGACATGGACCAGTGCACATCGGTGAGTGAGGCCAACTGAAACACCAAGGCCTTGGTGCCACCAGCCATGCCTGCGATAGCGCCTGACAAAATGAAAGCAATGAGTTTGAACCTGTCGGTGTCATAGCCCAAAGACAATGCGCGTTGCTCGTTTTCACGGATGGCTTTGAGCACTTGGCCAAACGGCGAATGCACAATGCGCCACACCAAAGCAAAACCACCCAAGAAAATGCACAGCACAAAAATATACATGGCCATCTCGTTATGGAGATCTATCAAACCGAACAACTGACCGTGGGGAACACCTTGTATGCCGTCTTCCCCGCCGGTGAAAGGGGTTTGCAAATACACAAAATACACCATTTGCGACAACGCCAAAGTGATCATGGCAAAGTAAATGCCCTGGCGGCGAATGGCTAACAAACCCACGACCCAGGCCAAGACGGTGGCACACAAGGTGGAAAACAACACACTGAGTTCGGGCGTCAGACCCCACACTTTGGCCGCATGCGCAGCCGCATAGCCGGATGTGCCAAAAAACATGGCGTGCCCAAATGACAGCAAGCCCCCAAAGCCCAGCAATAAATTGAATGCGCAGGCAAATAAGGCGAAGCACATCACCTTCATCAAAAAAACCGGGTACATGAAATAGGGTGCTATCGTGAAAAAGGCAACCATCACGGCCACCGCTATCCACTGGTGGCGTAAATCTTGACTGTTAAAAACGGGGTTGCTCATGGCATCACTTCTCAGTTCCAAACAAGCCAGCCGGTTTGATCAACAACACAATCGCCATGATGACAAAAATCACGGTGTTGGATGCCTCGGGGTAGACCACCTTGGTTAAACCCTCAATCAAACCCAAACCAAAGCCGGACAAAATTGCACCCATGATCGAACCCATGCCGCCAATCACCACCACCGCAAACACCACGATGATGATGTCTGCGCCCATCATGGGACTGACTTGGTAAATGGGCGCTGCCATCACGCCAGCCAAGGCCGCCAAGCCCACACCAAAGCCGTAGGTCAAAGTGATCATGCGCGGCACATTGACACCAAAGGCCTGCACCAAGGACGGGTTCTCGGTGGCCGCGCGCAAATAAGCGCCCAGCTTGGTGCGCTCAATCACAAACCAGGTGGACAGGCAAACCACCATCGAGGCCACGATCACCCAAGCGCGGTATTTAGGTAAAAACATAAAACCCAAATCCACCGCGCCTTGAAACACCTCGGGGACGGCGTAAGGCATGCCTGACGCACCATAGGCATTTCGAAATAAGCCTTGCAAGATCAGCGCCAATCCAAAGGTCAACAACAAACCATACAGATGATCCAGTTTGTACAGTCGGACCAACATGGTCCGCTCAATCAGCACGCCAGTGGCCCCGACCACCACCGGTGCCGCCACCAATGCCAGCCAGTAGTTCAAGCCCAGCCATTGCAAAGAGAGATAGGCGACAAAGGCGCCCATCATGTATTGCGCACCGTGGGAGAAATTGATGATGTTGAGCAGACCGAAAATCACGGCCAGTCCCAAAGACAGCAACGCATAAAAAGAGCCATTGATCAAACCGATCAACAACTGACCAAACAGCGCCTGCGAGGGAATGCCAAACAATTCCATAAATGAATCAGTTCTTCACCAAAGGACAGTCGCCTTCGTTCAAAGGACGAAATGCCTGATCGGCTGGAATGGTGGCCAGCAATTTGTAGTAGTCGTAAGGGCCTTTGGATTCCGAAGGCTTTTTCACTTCAAACAAATAAGCGGGGTGTAATTTACGACCATCTTTGCGAACACTGCCCTTGCCAAACAAGACGTCGTCGGTGGACAGGTCTTTCATTTTTTGCGCCACCTTGGTGCCATCATCGGTTTTGCCTGCATCAACAGCTTTCAGGTAATGCAAGATGCCCGAATACACGCCGGCTTGGTCCATGGAAGGGTATTTGCCGTTGTTCAATGCGGCGAAACGCTTAGACCACGCCCGGGTCTGATCGTTCAAGTCCCAGTAAAAAGTTTCCGTCAAGTACAGACCTTGCGCTTTTTCAAGCCCCAAAGAGTGAATGTCAGTGAGAAACACCAACAAGCCCGCCAAGGTTTGTCCGCCTTTGACGATGCCAAATTCATACGCTTGCTTGATGGAGTTGGTGGTGTCGCCACCTGCATTGGCCAGACCAATGACTTTGGCTTTAGAGGCTTGCGCTTGCAATAAGAAGGAAGAAAAATCTTGTGTGGCCAAGGGATGACGCACCTTACCCAAGACCTTGCCACCGTGCTTCAAAATCACGGCCTCGGTGTCGCGTTCCAGTGCTTGGCCAAATGCATAGTCGGCGGTTAAAAAGAACCATGTGTTTCCACCGTGTTCGACCACGGCTTTGCCTGTGCCATTGGCCAACATCCATGTGTCGTACAGCCAGTGGATGGTGTTGGGTGAGCAAGCCTTACCCGTCAAGTCTGCGGTGGCAGCGCCGGTATTGACGTGGATTTTTCCCTTTTCTCGGCTGACTTGACTGATGGCCAAGGCAACAGAAGAGGTGGGGACATCGATGATCATGTCCACCTTGTCGGTGTCATACCACTGGCGTGCAATGTTGGAGCCGATGTCCGCCTTGTTTTGGTGGTCCGCACTGACGATTTCCACCTTCAAGCTGCTTTTGCTGTTCTTTAAGTAATCTTCCACCGCCATCTTGGCCGCCACCACCGAGCCAGGGCCGGAGATGTCGGCATACAAACCCGACATGTCGTTGAGCACGCCAATCTTCACAATGCCATCGGAAATTTGGGCATGTGCATTCAAACCCAATGCGGTCAGCATGAGGCCCAACAATGTATTGACAGTGAATTTCATGGTGTGTTCCTTTTAAATAATCAAATACCGAGATACTCGTTGAGCATGGCCATCTTGCTGGGCAGTTCGCCAGCTGCAAAGCCTTCAACAATGCGGCCATGTTCCATGACGTAAAACCGATCAGCCAAACCACTGGCAAAGCGAAAGTTTTGTTCAATCATGATGATGGTGAATTTTCTCTCGCGCAGCGTTTGAATCATGCGTGAAAGGGCTTGCACGATCACTGGCGCCAAGCCCTCTGAAATTTCATCCAACAACAGCAATTTGGCACCTGTACGCAAAATTCGTGCAATCGCCAGCATTTGCTGCTCGCCACCCGACAAACGTGTGCCCGGACTGTGACGGCGCTCATACAGATTGGGGAAGATGCTGTAAATCTCATCCAAACCCATGGCCCCGGGTGCTATGACGGGGGGCAGCAGCAGGTTTTCTTCGCAACTCAGACTGGAAAAAATCCCCCGCTCTTCCGGGCAATAACCTACACCCAAACGGGCGATGTGGTGGGTATCCCATGCAATGGTTTCTTGACCCAAAATTTCAATCGAACCGCTTCTGTGCCCAACCAACCCCAACACAGACTTGATGGTGGTGGTGCGTCCTGCGCCATTGCGCCCCAACAAGGTGACCAATTCGCCTTGGTTCACCACCAAGTCAACACCATGCAAGATATGTGACTCGCCATAAAAAGCATTCACGCCTTGCATACGCAAAAAAGGCACCACCGATGACTGCTCAGTGGCCATGGACGCCTGCCAATGCTGCTTGGGTACTGCCCATGTAGGCTTCCAATACCGCGGGATCTTGAGACACCCTGGCATAAGGACCTTCTGCGATGATTTGCCCGCGTTGCAACACGCTGATGGTGTCGGCAATTTGCGAAACAACGCCCATGTTGTGTTCCACCATCAACACCGTTCGGTTAGCGCTGACTTTTTTGATCAACTGTGTGACCGTATCCACATCTTCATGGCCCATGCCTTGGGTAGGTTCATCCAACAGCATAAGTTCGGGTTCTGTGGCCAAGGTGGTGGCAATTTCAAGTGCTCGCTTTCTGCCGTAAGACAACTCGACAGCTTGCACCGAAGCAAAGTCAGCGAGCTCTACGTCTTGCAACAAATGCATGGCCCGATCGTTCAATCGGTTCAGGATTTTTTCAGAGCGCCAAAAATCATATGACGAGCCCACTGAACGCTGCAGGGCAATACGCACATTTTCCAACACGGTCAGGTGAGGAAAGGTGGCAGAAATTTGAAACGAACGCACGATGCCGCGTCTTGCGACCTGCGCAGGTTTTTCCGACGTGATGTCATGCTGGTTGTAAAGAATGCGCCCCGACGTGGGTATCAAAAATTTGGTCAGTAAATTGAAGAAAGTGGTTTTGCCAGCACCGTTGGGGCCGATCAAGGCGTGGATAGACCCGCGCTGTATTTTCAAATCGACTTGGTTGACCGCCACAAATCCTTTGAACTCTTTGACCAATTGTTGTGTTTCAAGGATGACATCATCAACCATCTTCAGTGCCTATCAGGACAGATTTCTACAACCCTCTATCTTCATTGCTCTCTGAGACGGCTATACCTATGGTAAACCCGCGTTAGCTGTTTATGATTTCGACAACCAATCGAGTAACAAACCATTGACAACGGTGCATTGTTCGCGATGCAAAAAGTGTCCAGCATGGGGTACTTCTTTATAGGTATAGGGTCCTGCAAACTGGGAAGCTTGTTCACGCATCAACTCGGCGCGCATATCGTCTGCACCACACAGCGCCAAAGTAGGTACCGCGATGGTGTGCTGCATGGCTTGACGCAACGCATGCATGGCGGGGTCGGCTTTATCGATATCAAACATGGCCCGGTAATAAGCCAGTGCCGTTTTAAGAACGCTGGGTTGGCGCAAACAAGTCTTGACTTGCGCAATGTGCTCGCTGTCTTGATGGTCAGGCACACACCAGTACTGCCAAAGGTAATCGATGAATGCCATGTCATCGCCCAACAATGCCTGTTCTGGTAAATCCGCTTGCTGGAAAAACCACCAATGGAATGAGCGTTGTATGTGTTTAGGGACCAACAAATTCTCAGCAACCACTTGCGGATGTGGCACGGCCATCAACACGGCGCTGAGCAGCAGATCAGGACGCGCTGCACACAGGCCATAGCCGATGATGGCACCCCAGTCTTGGCCAATGTAATGAAGTTTCGCGTGGGGCGATAAGACCTCTATCAAACCTGCCATGGCATTGACCAAACTCGCTTTGTCAAAGTAAGCGTTGGGGGCAACACGTGAGGGCAAGTAGCCCGGTAAATAAGGCGCCACAGCTTGGTAACCCGCATCAGCCAATGCCTGCATTTGTGCAGCCCACGTTTGCGGTATGTCCGGAAAGCCATGGACCAGCAACACCTGTGGGCCACGGCCTTGGGTCAGGCAAACGAAGTCAACGCCGTTCACCTGAATTTTGATCTCGCTCATTTCATTCATGTTGTCCCCGCATGAAAGTCGACTTCAAGCCGTTCATGACTTGAAGAGAAAAAGCCACTGTAACGATTCAGTGGCTTTAAATGATGGAGGCGCGGGCCGGAGTCGAACCGACCTACACGGATTTGCAATCCGGTGCATAACCGCTTTGCTACCGCGCCGTGAAACGATAAAAAAGGGAAGCTTTTGGCTTCCCTTTTTCATGTATGGAGCGGGAAACGAGGCTCGAACTCGCGACCTCAACCTTGGCAAGGTTGCGCTCTACCAACTGAGCTATTCCCGCATGAGGCGCAAATTATAACGGAAAAATGCGGCCTATTGATAACGCAAGCTTCAATGTTTAACAGCCACGGCAGTGACTTCAGCAGCAGGGGGCGCAGCCACCACTTCGGGCTCATCCAAGGGCAACGGAGTGGGTATGCGTTCCAACGCAATTTCAAGTACTTTGTCAATCCAACGAACCGGAATGATCTCGAGATTGGCTTTGACGTTGTCAGGAATTTCTTGCAAGTCTTTGACGTTTTGCTCGGGGATCAACACGGTTTTGATGCCGCCGCGCAAAGCTGCCAACAACTTTTCTTTCAAACCACCGATTTCGGTGACTTCACCGCGCAAGGTGATTTCGCCCGTCATCGCCACGTCGCTGCGAACAGGGATACCAGTCAGCGCAGACACTATGGACAAGGTGATGGCAGCACCGGCGCTTGGCCCATCCTTGGGTGTGGCGCCATCGGGCACGTGAACGTGGATATCTGACTTTTCAAACACGTCATTGCGTATGCCCAAACTGGCCGAGCGACTGCGCACCACCGTGCGAGCCGCTTCCACCGACTCTTTCATCACGTCTCCCAAAGAACCTGTGCGGGTGATGTTGCCTTTGCCTGGGATGATGGCCGCTTCGATGGTGAGCAAGTCGCCACCGACTTCGGTCCACGCCAAACCCACCACTTGACCGACTTGGTTTTGCTTTTCAGCGCGGCCATAGGTGTACTTGCGAACACTGAGGAAATCGTTGAGGTTGTCTTCATTGACCACCACCGTGGGTTGCATGGTTTTGAGCAACAAGGCCTTGACCACTTTGCGGCAAATTTTGGAGATCTCTCGCTCTAGGGAACGCACACCCGCTTCGCGTGTGTAGTAGCGCACGATGTCGCGCACCGCGGACTCCTCAATGCGCAACTCCTGTTCTTTGATGCCGTTGTTTTTCAACTGCTTGGGGATGAGGTAACGCGAGGCAATATTGATTTTTTCGTCCTCGGTATAACCCGATAAACGAATGACCTCCATACGGTCGAGCAAAGCGGGCGGAATATTCATGGAGTTGGAAGTCGCCACAAACATCACATCGCTCAAATCGAAGTCCACTTCTACGTAGTGATCGTTGAAGGTGTTGTTTTGTTCTGGGTCAAGTACCTCCAGCAAGGCGCTGGAAGGGTCACCACGGAAGTCAGAACCCAGCTTGTCGATCTCGTCCAACAAGAACAAGGGATTGCGGGTATTCACCTTGGAGAGGTTTTGCAACACCTTGCCAGGCAAAGCACCAATGTAGGTGCGGCGGTGTCCACGGATTTCAGCCTCGTCGCGCATGCCGCCCAAGGCCATGCGAACGTATTTACGACCGGTGGCTTTGGCAATCGATTGACCCAGAGATGTTTTGCCCACGCCGGGGGGGCCTACCAAACACAAAATGGGGGCTTTGACCTTGTCAACGCGTTGCTGCACCGCCAAATATTCCAAGATGCGGTCTTTGACTTTTTCCAAACCGTAGTGGTCTTCATTGAGCACTGCTTCGGCATTCATCAAATCGTGTTTGATCTTGGTGCGCTTGCTCCATGGCAGACCCACCAAGACGTCAATGTAGTTGCGCACCACCGTGGCTTCTGCCGACATGGGTGACATGAGTTTGAGTTTTTTGAGTTCGCTGTCGGCTTTTTTGCGTGCCTCGGTGGACATGCGAGCAGCCTTGATCTTTTTCTCGATCTCTTCAATGTCAGCGCCTTCTTCACCTTCGCCCAACTCTTTTTGAATGGCCTTGACTTGTTCATTCAAATAAAAATCGCGCTGGTTTTTCTCCATCTGACGCTTGACTCGGCCACGGATACGCTTGTCGACATTCAAGATATCGACTTCGCGCTCGAGTTGGGTGTAGAGATTTTCCAGACGCTCTTTGATCTGGGGCAGATCCAAGACAGCCTGTTTGTTTTCCAACTTCAGGGGCAGATGCGCGGCAATGGTGTCGGCCAAGCGACCCGCATCGTCGATGCTGGAAATGGACGTGAGAATTTCAGGGGGGATTTTTTTGTTGAGTTTGACGTACTGGTCAAACTGCTGCATGACCGCGCGACGCAAGGCTTCGATCTCGGTGTCTTCCACGCCCACTTCAGCAGGCAACACGGGGGTCAAGGTACAGACAAAATGCGAGGGTCCGTCTTCTATGCGGTTGACCATGGCGCGTTGCTGGCCTTCGACCAGCACTTTGACGGTGCCATCGGGCAATTTCAACATTTGCAAGATGGTGGACACGCAGCCCACGCCAAACATATCTGTAACTAAAGGTTCATCTTTGGCAGCTGCTTTTTGTGCAACCAACATGATGCTGCGGTCTGCCGCCATGGCAATTTCCAGCGCCTTGATGCTCTTGGGTCGACCGACAAACAAAGGGATCACCATGTGCGGAAACACCACCACATCGCGCAAAGGCAACAAGGGCAGGTCAATGGCTGTGGCGGGTAAAGGGGTTTGTCCTGACATGGTCAAACTTCCAATCT
>Ga0114962_10001474_pt1 | contig 20288 bp, 23 predicted proteins | sample C_130820_MF_Meta_FD_87017 | JGI IMG/M metagenome (GOLD analysis project Ga0114962, IMG submission 87017) | Freshwater microbial communities from Lake Croche, Canada to study carbon cycling - C_130820_MF_MetaG | ecosystem: Environmental > Aquatic > Freshwater > Lake | place: Lake Croche, Canada... | reverse complement strand
ATTTAATAAGGTTTCTACTATTAATCCAGTTTTGCCTTTTAATCCTAATTTTTCAATACTAATATCTTTATGTAAATAATTATCAATACCATTTTCAATAGCAATTTTTCGATTTTTAGGAGTCAAATATGATATTAATGTTAATTCATTTTTATCCTCTGCAATACTTTGTTTTTGTTTCTTATGAGGATAATCATACGTATTTGACATATTGGGATAATTATGATAATATTTTGGTTTATTTTCATTAAATTCATTATTATTTAATTCTTTGATCCAATTAATTGCATCATTTGTTTTACTAACAACATCTGAATCCTTTTCAATAAAATCAATTACACCACATCTATCAAACGGGTTATTTGATTTTTGTACTTCTGTTTTATTATTTTCTTTTTTTGATAGAGACCAACCAGATCCCAATATATATGCATATTGAGGTAAAAATCCTTGCATAAACCCTAAGGCTGAGTTATATATACATAATTGAGATTTATATACTTTTATCATTCCTTCATTTCTAATTGTTAATCCATCTACATTTAATTGCAATCTATTAAATTTAATATCTACTATTACATAATTCGTTTGTTTTATTTTATCACAATATGTTGTTAAATGTTGATATTTCATATTAAATATTTTATCTATCCAATCACCTCTAATCAATAAATCAACACATCCATATTCCTGTTTTTCTGGATTATGAAGTACCGCTTGATGAATAATTGGTGTGCCTTTTTTCATTTCATCTAGAGTAAAATTATATTTATCTAATCGTTTGGCATCATAACTTTCACCTATTTTTATAAAATCATTGTGAAATTTTTTAATTAATACATCAATTATATCTCGTTCAAACATATTACCCATATCCATTCTAATTAATTCATCATCTTGTTCTTTATTTTCTTTATTTTCTTTATTTTCATTTACTTGATCTTTATTTATTAAATCAAATGATCTTTTTCTTTTTTTATTTAATATATCTAATATAGTATCTTCCATAATATAATTTTTTACACTACTTGCACATACCCAATCTTTATTTGAATTAATATTTTTATTTAATTCTTCAGAATCTTCAACTTTTTTAGATTGATTTGAAGAAATATGAATAACATTTGTAAATTTTTTAAATTTTAAATTATAAATTAAAACATTAAATTTTGTCATCTTTGATACATTTAAAATATCATTTACATACAATTTCCATGAATTAGGTAATTCATTTATTGAATTTATAGAATTATGTGTTGGATAGATATCATATAAAATATCATCTAAATAACCATATAAATCATATGATTTATTATTATTAAAAAATTTAAGATAAGTAGTATATATATTTATGGTTGATGGTAATAAATATCTATAATTTACGGAATGGATTTTTACTAATTTAGATACAGGTCTCTTAAAATCTTTTATTAATTCCATGATATAATTTATAATACCTATATATACTGTCAAATACTTATACCGTAAAATACTGAATTTAAGAACCGTAAAATACCAAATTTAAGAACTCTTCTTTTAGAAGAATTCTTAAATTTTATAACCATTTTCCGTCATCGTTAAATACTAAAATAACCCCTTTAGGGTTATTAATTTTAGTATTTGACGGAACTCTTCTTTTAGAAGAATTCTTAAATTTTATAATAATTTATTTAATTGTGATTGTAATTGTTTATTTATTTCAATATATTTTATTTTTTCTCTTTCATATTCATCTAATTTATGAATTAAAGGTAATCTTTCATTATCAGATGATTTATTTATTTTAAATGTAGTTTGAGTAATTAATAATTCAAAATTATCTATTAATGTAATATTTTTTGAAATTAAAATTTTTAATTCATATTCCTTTTTTTCTTTTTCTTCTTTTTCTTTTTTCTCTTTTCTTTCTTTTCTTTCTTTTTCTTCTTTTTCTTCTTTTTCTTTTCTTTTACGTTCTTCTTCATGTTTTATTTCTTCTTCTTTTTTTCTACGTTCTTCTTCTTTTCTTTTATTTTCTTCTTCTTTTTTTCTACGTTCTTCTTCTTTTATTCTATGTTCTTCTTCTTTTCTTTTATTTTCTTCTTCTTTTCTTTTATGTTCTTCTTCTTTTCTTCTATTTTCTTCTTCTTTTCTTTTATGTTCTTCTTCTTTTCTTCTATGTTCTTCTTCTTTTCTTCTATTCTCTTCTTCTGTTCTTCTATGTTCTTCTTCTTTTCTTCTATTCTCTTCCTCTGTTTTTTTACGAATTTCTTCTGTTAAATTTATCATTGAATCTGCAGGAAACATTGATTCATCCCGCCCATTATCAAACACAACATGATAATATTCACCACCATTACGTGTTTTTGGGACATCATATCTTTTGTTAATTATTGTGCCTGTTTTATTATCAATTGTTCTGAATTTGTCACCTTGATTGAAGTTAGGACCTGAACCAGATTGATAGTGTTCTGTAGGAAGATTTATAATATCATCAATTTTAATTAATTTATGACCAGAACCAGATTGATATTGTTCTGTAGGAGCATTTATAATATCATCAATATTATTTAAATTACTTATTGAATTTCCCATATAATTATATATATATATAATAGATAAAAATAATATATAATTATATGTCAAAAGGAATACATATTTTTCGTAGAGATTTAAGATTAAATGATAATATTGCATTATATTATTTATCAAAACAAGTTGACCATATAATTCCAATTTTTATATTTGATCCATTTCAAATAGATAAAACTCAAGAAAATGAACATTATAGATCTGATCCTGCAGTACAAATAATGATTGAATCGTTAGATGATTTAAATTCTGAATTAAAATTATTAAATTCTAAATTATTTTATTTTTATGGTCAACCCCATTTAATATTAAAAAAATTAATTAAGAAAATAAAACCAAACCATATATCATATAATGCAGATTTTAGTAAATATTCATTAATAAGAGATGATTTAATGGATAAAGAATGTAAACAAAATGAAATACAATTAATAAAATATATGGATGATAATTGTTTAAATAAAATGGAATTATATCTAAATAAGGACAGTATCTATAAAATATTTGGTGCATTTTATAAACATGGTGTCTCAATTAAAAATAGAGATACCGTTGGTACACCAACAAATTTTATAGATAAATCTCATACTATTGAAAATACATATAAAAAAGATATTCATTCTTTTTATAAAAAGCATGATTTATTAGTAAAAGGTGGAAGAAAAAATGCATTAAAAATATTACATAATTTATCAAAGTATAAAGATTATGAACATGAAAGAGATAAATTAATATATAATACTACATTTTTATCAACATATCTTAAATTTGGATGCGTATCTATTGTTGAGACATATAATAGTATGAAAAAAAATAAATTATCTGGATTAATACGACAATTATATTGGAGACAATTCTTTTTTATTCTTGCGCGATTTAATTATAATGAATATAGTTTTAGTGATGAATTTTTTCCTAATATTAAATGGAAAAATAATATATCTGAAGCGAAAGCGTTATGGAGCGGTAATACCGGTTTTCCAATTATAGATTGTGGTGTACGACAATTATTACAAACAGGATATATGCATAATCGATTAAGATTATATGTATCTAATTTTGCAATAAAAATATTACATCATAATCCATTTGAAAAACATTGGGGTGGTCAATCACAATTTTCTAAATTATTAATTGATTGTTGTTATGCTAATAATTATGGTAATTGGAATAACACATTAGGACCATATGATGTACCTGGATTTAGATATGGAAAATTAAATACAAAAAGTGGTCGATTATATGATCCAACAAATGGAAAAAAGATGAAAGAATATGATTTACATTTAGAATTTATACGAAAATATATTCCTGAATTATCAGATATTCCGGATAAAGATGTTTTTAATTGGAATAAAAATTATAGTAAATATCCAGACACAAAATATAATAAACCAATTGTAGATTATGAAGAAAGAAAAAAAGAATGGTATATTATAACAAAAAAATAATAATATATAGTATGTATGAATATATATTATTAACTACAATTTTAGTTTATTATTTTGTTCTTACTCAATATTCAAATATTAGTGCACGAGAATTTATAAATGTTAAAATGTTTCCAATCATATTATTTTCAATTATATTTCTAGTTTTATTAATTTCATATATTTCATATATATTTATAATTCGAACAACCAAATATAAAAATTATTTAAAAAAATGTAAAAAGATGTCTAAGGATAAATTTTGTCATATTAAAAAAATAAAATTAAGTATACCATCTTATTTAATAGATGATTTATTAGATTTAACAAAATCTCAAGGAAAACGAATTGAGATACCTAAAAAAAGACAACGCTGTATTAGTTTAAAACATCTTACACAATATGTACCTGAAATTGTAGAATGGTATAAAACATTACCTGATATTATTTCAGGATATATTGGCGAAAAAGTATATATAACACCATTATCTCAACCAAATAGTTTATGTCTTGTTATATATGATAAAGCGGGAGATTTTATCGATTGGCATTTTGATACAAACCATTATAACGGTAGATTTTTTACATTATTATTACCTGTCACATTTAAAGAAACGTGTGGTAATTATCAATACAAAGATGAAAATGAAAAAACAATTACTTTATCGTTAGAGAAAGATGAAGCATTATTATTTGAAGGGGATAAAGTATTTCATCGTGGTAAAGAATTATGTGATAATCAATTTAGAGTAATATTATCATGTGCATTTACAACATCACAAGAAATACCAATTGAAGAATGGGTATTTCAAAATATAAAAAATATAGGTATTTTTGGAGAAGTATAATAATAAATATATTATTATAATATATGTATCAAGATACTATCTATGGAATAAATACTTCATTCTTAATTTTTATTAGTTTACTAATAACATTTAATGTTATTATGTTTTATTTTATAAATATAACAAATTTTGAAAATTTTCCATATGGATCATATCAACGTAGTAAAACATATGGAAGAGTAATTCCACGTTCAAGAGATAGAGATGAACCAGAGATTAATAATTCAGAATTATCTAATAAATCTGATGAAACAAATGATATAAATGAAATTCAAAAAATAGATACAGATTTAGATACAGGAAATTATAAATGGAATGGAAATATAAATTTTCCTTATGGTAGTTTTACATATGAAAGAACATATCCTGTCTATCCTGCGCCAAATATATGTGATGAAAAAAACCCTTATTATAGTACACTAGAAGGAAAATGTATAGATATTAATCAAGAAAATACTCCCAGTCATCTAATAGAATCTAAATAAAATTTGATTAATTTTACGTTTATAATAGTATTTAATTATAATTACTATTATAATGTTAAAAAACAATATAAAATCAGCAAAATATTTTAGTCAAAATTCAGAATCATCTGGTTTAGATTCATCTTCTGATTTAGATTCATCTTCTGGTTCAGATTCATCTTCTGGTTCAGATTCATCTTCTGATTCAGATTCATCTTCTGGTTCAGATTCATCTTCTGGTTCTTCGACAGAAGAAGAAGATTTTGAATATGAAGTATTTAAGAATGATTTTTTAATTTTATATAAATTAGGATCTGGTGCATTTTCTACCGTATGGTTAACATATCAAATAAGTAAAAATGATTTTTTTGCATTAAAAATACAAAATTATGATTGTTATGATGCGGGAATACTAGAAAAAAATTGTTTAGAAATAGTTTCTGCATTTCCAACAAATTGTTTAATTAAATTATATGAATCATTTGAGATTGAACAAGATAATAAAACATATTTATGTATGGTATTAGAACTAGCAATTGATTCTGCATACTATTTTCTAAAAAAATATAGAAGTGATAAAAAAGGATATCCTCCAAATATCATGCATAAATTACATACTGATATAACAGAGGGTCTTGGATTTTTACATGCACATGATTTATTACATACAGATATTAAACCTGAAAATATATTAGTATGTGGAATGGATAAAAGATTAAAAGTTTTAAAAGATAAATTAGAGGAAATAAAATTTAAAGAAATATATGATAAACAAATTGAAAATTACAAAAAAAAATTTACATTTACAACAAAGAAAGACAAAGATAAATTTAGAAAAGGTAAACGTAATATTTTATTACAAATAGTAAATGAATTAGCGAAGATATTAAATATCAAAGATATTTATGATAATTTATCATATTTAGATTACACTGAAGAAGAATTATTAAAATGTACCTTTAAATTAGCAGATTTAGGTACAGTTCATTCATTTCAACAAATGCAAGAAGATGCAAGATTTCCTTGTATTCAAACAAGATATTATAGAGCTCCTCGGGTCTTATTAAAACTACCTTATGATTATAAGGTAGATTATTGGTCTTTAGCAGTAATGTATTATGAATTAGTTGAAGATAAAATTATGTTTAATCCTCATCATACAAAAAAATTAACAACAGATCAAGTTCACATATATCGTATTAATCGTTGGATTGGTAAACCAAATAATGAAATATTAAATTTATTAAATTTTAATAAATCAAAAAATAATATATTTTTTGATAAAAATGGTGATATTAAATTTGATATTTCATCTATCCCTGAAAATGAAGAAGATGATAAAATTGATATAAATAAATGGCATCCAGATGTATTAATGTTTTTTAAAGAAAATCTTGTGTGGTAAGATAGGGTGCATAAGAGATAAACAAAAAATTTAAAGACCAACTAAATCTTTGATCTTTAAATTTACAGGTTCAGATGGTGTCAAAACGGTACTCCTATTTGTATTTTTTGGTCTATTTTGATCATTTTTTGATCTAAGATGATGATTATGTTTTTTTTTAGAAAATAAGTCTACTACAGCGTATGTTTCATTTTTCTTTACAGAATTATTTAAAACCCATGCAGTTTGTCCTATACCCATATAAAGATTATTTGATCATAAATAGTAATACAATCAATATAAATTTTTTTTTTCAATTTTATATATATGAATTCTACAGAAAAGGACTTATATGTATTTATAGATGGATCTTGTATTAATAATCAATCTAAGAAGCATCGTTATGGGGGATATGGAGTGTTTTTTGGAGATAATGATGAACGAAATGTAAGTAAACATTTAATATACCCTAAAATAACAAATAATACTGCAGAACTAATGGCGTGTTTAGAAGCGCTAACAATTTTAGAGAAAAATCGACCTAACCAAAAAATATATATAGTAACTGACAGTATGTATCTTTATAATTCTTGTATAGATTGGATACCAATGTGGGAAAAAAATGGATGGAAAAAAAGTGACGGTAAACCTGTAGATAATAAAGATTTACTTGTTAGTATTAGAGAAAAGTATAAAATTGTAAAACCAATCTTTAAACATGTTAATTCTCATAGAAGTGAACCTGAAGATAAAAGTTCACTACAATGGAAATTTTGGTATGGTAATATGAAAGCAGATATATTTGCAACAGAAGGTTCCGCTAATAAAGAAATTTAAGACAAATCACACTTATGAAATATTATTCTTTGATTTTTTTGGTTGTCTCGGTTTTCTTTCCTTTTTTTCTTTAGGTTTTTTAATATTTTGATTTGATTTTATTTCGTCATCTGATTCTTCATATATATCTTTTTTTATTTTTAAAGGTTCTGGTTTAACATAATCTTTTAAATACATATTTATATATTCCCCATTTAATAGATTAGTATCTATATTTGAATCTATATTTAATTTAGATTCAATTATTTCTAATCTTTTTTCATATAACATATTTTTTAATAAAAGGTTGTTAATTAATTTATTATTAATATAATTAATTGTTAATTGAAGAATTTCTCGTCCAAATTCATTTATATATAATTTATTACCAATATTTTGCAAACATGTTTTTGGAAATATGAAATTTATATTTCTACCCTCATTGACTGATTCCTTTTCAAATAACATTATTTTTAAATTATCACGACTAACTTCTTTTTTATTTACAAAATATTTTATTTCGCTATCAGTAATATTAGCTGGAGGTAAAAAATCATAAAAATAAGGGTAAACGATTAGATTCTTTGTAATATTTAAATTTTTAATAACATTTATTTTTTTTGCTTTAAAATGTAAATGAATTTGATTCTGATATTTTGTAGATGAATCACTATCTATTTCTGTAATAATATCTTTTTCTTCAAAATCATTTTCTTCATATTGAAATTCTGGATCATCTTTAAAATAAATGTAAAAAAGTTTATTTATTCTTTCAATTAAATCATCTGATATCGACATTTATTCTTAATATAATTTATTTTTTATATCTTTATTTTAGATATCCAGGATGACAATAATGTTAATAACCAATGTTATTGATTTATGTCATATTATATAATACTTCACGACTGGGTATTCTTCTATAACACGTTTCAGTTTCAATTAAATCGCCATTTCGTTTAACATATATTGGTAGATTATAATTAAATTTTTTTTCTTTTTCAAAAAAATGTAATTGTCTGGCATTTCTTGTACAAGCAAAAATGGTAAATGCAATAATACTAATTTCAATAAAAATTAACAGCATCATGTTGCTTTTTTGTTTTACCACTTTTTTTATCTCTTTAGGTATTTCTTTTTTTATCTCTTTGGTGATTTCTTTTTGTGGTATTGTATTATTTGAAATTGTTGTTATATTATTCACTATATTAGTTTTTGATAGTTTAATTTTATTTGGTGTAGGTATTGGTGATATACTATTTTTTGATGTAGGTATTGGTGATACACTATTAGTTGATGATACACTATTTTTTGGTAATAATATATTAGATGGGGTATTAATTGGTGAATTAATTGGTACACTAATTTGTGGATTAATAGGGGGATTAATTGATAATACAGAGGATTTAAAAATTAATACAAATCCTACAAGACATCGTATATAAAATTTCATATCAAATTATATCTTAATTAAAATAAACCTATTTTAATTAAAATTTTTTTTTTCAATTTTTAACTTGTTTAATAATTTTACTAATCTTATTAATACTAAGATTAATATTCTCTTTGGATAATTTTTCTTTAATCATCTTTTGTGGAAATTTTTTATTATTTAATTCAATTACTTTCTTTTCTAAATCATTCAATTCTGGAATTATATTTTCTTCATGATTCTCAACAAATATTAATTTTTCTCCATTACTTGTTTCTATTTTATGAGATATATTTATCTTTTTTCGATCAACATCATCATGACATTTTTGACAAATTACTACCAAATTATTCATACTATTTTTATGTTGATATTCATTAATTATATTATTAACTGCATCTTTTTGAAATATAATATGATGAGTTTCTAATGCAACATCATCATCTTTTACTCTTTTCTTACAAATACAACATTCATCTTTAATTAATTTACTATTATATTTACTTATCTCTTTCTTTGTTGCCAAGATACTATTCTTAATATCATTTGATATCTGAATAAATTCTCGATCATCTATTACACTTTTTGATACAGACAATCCATAAAAATTATCACCAGAACCAGGATGTAATTCTCGATTATAAGTTATAATATTTGTTTTTTCATCATAATTAATTTTGATATGAAATGATCTTACATTTTTAATCTCTTGATATACTTTATGTTTGACTATTTCATGAAGGTGTGATGCAGTTATAAAATTCGCATTTTTTTGATCTAATAATTTTATCATTGTTAAAACAATAATTAGTCCTGATTCATATTCTGTGCCTCGACATACTTCATCCGCTATAATTAATGATCTGTTATTTGTGCGTTTTAAAATATTCCTTATTTCTAACATCTCTATTGAAAAAGATGATAAACCTTTGAATAAATTATCATTACCAGATATACGTGTAAATAACGAATGATAGGGGGAAAAATTTAATGATACACATGCAACAGGATATCCCATTTGTGCAAGAATAATATTCAATCCTACACTTTTTTGTAAAGTACTTTTACCCGCTGAATTTAATCCAAATAATGTAATACCTGTAAAAGTGACTCCTAATTCCATATCAAAGGGTATATAATTATCTGAAATTCTTTCTACAATAGGATGTCTAATTTTTTTACAAGAAAACCATGATTTTGTATCTTCTTGAATATTAGGAATACTATAATGATATTTTTCAATACACATTGCACCGCTATATATAAAATCTATATATGAAATCCACTTAATAATATTTGTAATATCTTTTTTATATTTTTCACTAAATTCAATACAAAATTTTTTATACTCTTCATAAATTAATACACCCATTTCATGTTCTTTTTTTATTAATTCATCTGATATTTTCTTTAATTCATCTGAAAATATTTTTGTCCCAGATACTGAATTATCTTTTCCAATAAATTCACTTGTTTTAATTTTATTAAATATAATACCCTGATGTTTAATACTGGACTCTATCTCTTTCCATCTCTTTTTAGTTGTTATTAAATGATATCCATCACGTTCATTAAATTCTACACGACAATTTGGATTTTTCTTTGTGTTTTCATACACTGAAAAATTTTCTATATATTCCGCAATCTTTTTTAATATACCCTTATTTTCATCTATTTTTTGTTGAATTGTATATAATTCTAAATTGATTTTTGGTAGAAAAATATTCTCATTAATATTCCCATTATATAATCCAGATGTGTTATAAAGAGGTAATTTATCTAAATCAAATGTATTACTTAAAATATTATAAATTTCTAAATCATTATGATTAATAAGCGGATATATATTTTCTAACTTTTTATTAACAGAAATAATTCTTTGAATACTAATAATCCACTTATATAATTCAAATGGTGGTAGATCACCTATTTGTAATTTTTTATACATTTTTTCAATATCTGATATATATTGCATATCATCTTTTAATTCATTTGTAATTACTTTTATTTTTTGAATTAAATCATATCTTTCTTGAATACTCTTAACACTAATTAAAGGATTTGATAAATCACGTTTTAATTGTCTTCTACCCATTGGTGTTAATGTAAAATTAATTACATCAAATAATGATTTATACTTGTTACCTATTTTATTTTGGTTTGGGTCACTATTTAATATATTTAATTGTTGTATTGCATTATTACCCAAGTACATATATGAAATATTATTGTAATTTTGAATATTTGTTAAATTTTTTAATAATTCAGGATTATGATGTTCAATATATTCTAGTAATATCATCAATGATATTCTCCCATAATGATATTGTTCTATTTCTAAATATTCAATTGGTGATTTTTTATTAAATATTTTTGATAATTCATTATTTTGATATGTTAATTTATGATATAATTTATCTTTAGTATCATGAATATAATATTTTTTATCTTCTAAATCCAAATATTTTATCTTGTTTATTGTCCACTTACAATTCATTTCATTACTAAGAATAATCTCAGATGGATTATATGTTATAATATAACGAGAAATCTCATCCAGTGTTTGATATGTATCATTAGAATCACATAAACAATCTTTAATTTCTAATATCCCAGTTCCTATATCACATATAGTAATACCAATGATATCTAAATTATTATCATCTTTGTCTAAATATAAACTTAAAATATAATTATTATCTTTATTGTCAAGATCAATCATAGTTCCACGAGAATAAATCGCCTTAACTTGTCTTGTTATATCTTTGGTTGTTTTACTCGTCCCGTTTTGATCAATTACTTTTACTTGATAACCATAATCAGTTAAGATAGAAAGATATTTATTTAATGATTGAAGTGGAAATCCCAACATTCGTACATTATCTTTACTAATAGGAAGATTTTTATCTCTTTTAGATGTCATACAATTCATTAAATCACTAAGAATATCTAAATTATATCCTTCTGTATCAGATTGATATGTTTCATAAAATGATCCAACTTGCATAAATAAAAGACTTTTATCTTTACCATATTCTGATACATGAGTATCATATTCTTTAAAATATTTTTCCATTAATTTCATTTTACTTTATACTATTATAATTAATTTTTTATATCCATTATTAAAGTTGTACCGTAAAATACTAAATTTAACGTCAGCGTCTTCACAATAAAATAACCCTTTGGAGTCTTAATTTTAGTATTTGACGGTATTTTATATTACCCTATAATTTATATGATCAAAATGATTAATAAAAATTACCTATTTTTTCATGATTTTTTCATGAAAACCTAAAATACTCATGATTTCATGATTTTTTTAATAAAAATATAAGTATATAGTAAATTCTTTTACTATCTGACAGTACCGTCAAATACTAAAATTAAGAATCCCGTAGAGTTCCTTTAGTATAAAGACGCGGAATCAAATCGAAGATTTGATAACTCGGACGGAAAATGGTTATAAAATTTAAGAATTCTTCTAAAAGAAGAGTTCTTAAATTTGGTATTTTACTGTATAAATTTGTATTATAATAATATGAATAAAATCTATATTCTAATCTTAATTTTAATCATATTTTTATTATTTATTAATAATTATTATAATAAATATAAAAATAATCCATCTATTAATATAAAATTAAAAGTTGCAGTATGTTTTATTGGTCTATGTAGAAGTACACATCATACAATTGATTCAATTAATAAAAATATTTATAAGGCATTAGATGATCTTAATATAGATTATAATGTCTATTTACATACATATGAAATAAATAAAGAATACAATAATAAATGGTCAGGAGAAAATAATCAAAAAATTAATAATGATAATTGGAAATTATTAAATCCCAAGTATTCATTAATAGAAAATGAGGATGATGTTATAAAACAATTAGATTTACCTAAATATAGAACTCATGGTGATCCCTGGAGTTGGATTGGTGATAATTCATTTAATACTTTAAATAATGCAATCTTATCATTATATTCAACATATCAAGTAACACAATTATGGAAAAATACAAATATCCAATACGATGCAATAATTTATTTAAGACCAGATGTCTTATATTATAAACCATTGTTATTACCATATTTCTACTCAATGAAAGAAAATAGTATTTTATTACCTGATTTTGAACAATGGCCTGTTAATGATAGACTTGCGATTGGTTCACCCAATGTAATGCAAATATATGGTGAACGTTTCCTTGGTGCATATGATTATTCATTGATCAATCAATTACACACTGAAACCTATCTTGATTATATATTAAAGAAAAATAAAATTAATGTAATAAAATTTCATTTTAATTTTAGTCGTGTTAAAATAAATGGTGAGAATAGAGAACCATGGTTTTATGAGGCGTATAATGATGCTATTTTATATTTCTATAATTTAATCGGTTAATTACTTTAATAATGATACAGTAATTAATGAATTTTCTCTACTAATATTATAAATTTTAGTATGACTGACTACTCCACATATATCAGGTAGTTCAAAATCAGGCACATTTTTAAATTTTTCATAACACTGATCTCGAATATTTTTGGGGATCAAATTATTACCATCTAATGAAACTGAATTTATATCCGCTTTAATATATCTTAAGAATGTTTTACAATCTCTACGTGCATCAGGTGGTAATGCAAGCATTTCTTCTATTTTTGATATAATAATTGACCATTGTGATGCAAATTTACGATGTGATTCCGCTAATGGTTGATATGCAAGTTTATCTTGTAATATATTTAAAGTGGAAGTTAAGATAGATATACTTCCAAATACCCAAATTAACTGAAATCCATTAATATTTACATTTCCTGCAATAATATTACTGAGACCAGAGATTGCAGTTAATAAATTAATTACTACCATAAATATTTTACTCTTTTTTAGATAATCAATACTTGTTTCACCATGCATCCATTCAAAACATTTAGCATTGTCGCACCATGATGCCAATAATATATCAATTTCTGTTGTCCATTGAAGAGATGAACTTTCATTTTTATTTAATTCATCTGTTGATTCATCTTTTGTTTCTTTATTCATATTCTATTTTTATAAAATTGTGGATTCTAATTGAATACATTTTATTATTTTCAATAGATAATTTACATCTTTTCCATAATTTTGATCTTGGAAAACAATTTACTTTATAATTATCAAAATATATTGTCGCATCATGATTTTCATAATAATTATCAATTAATAAGTTTGAATCAATAATATACGAATTGTTTTCTATATTAACAACAACACATGGATCAGAATTTATAATAAAACCTTCAAATATAGAATAATATTCTTGTTTATATGAATATGATTCATTTCTAGATTGATTGTATAAATATGGGGTTATTCTTAATAAATTATTAAAATATGTTACATCAAACATTAATGTCGATCCATCTATAAAATTAGGGTTTAAATCAGTCATGATTTATTTGTTTATTTATTATTAAAGGGTTAATAATAAATAAATTCAATTTTTTAGAACCGTCATACACTAAAGTAAATCTTGCAATCTTTACTAAAGTAAATCTTGTAATCTTTACTAAAGTAAATCTTGTAATCTTTACTAAAGTAAATCTTGTAATCTTTACTAAAGTAAATCTTGTAATCTACTTTTTAATTTATTTACTAACATTTCAAATACATCTTTTTTATTATCTTCAATATCATACCATTTTAAATCATATGTATCTAAATATTTTTTAACATCAGTATACATATCTGATTTAGAATATACATTTCTAGATAAATATTGTAATTTATTTTCATATTCACTTTCTCTGGTCTTATTCGCCTTATACTCTTTAGTATTTTTTACAATTGTAAAATTATTTTTATTATTTTTTACATAATTTAATAAATATGGAAATTGATTTGGAATGATGAAATTATAGAAATTGGTATAAATTTTTTTCATCACTTTTAGATGAAGATCTGGATCTGAATTTATATCTTGATATTCATATGTCGATGTAATAAGTGTAGGTAAACTATTTAAATAAGAAGGAACTATATAAGCGGGTTGAGATAATGAAAGTGTTGGTTCAGATAAAGATAGTAATGTTTGACGACCAATTTGATCAGTTAAAATAATAGATGATTTAGAATCTAATTCTATAACAGGTTGATCTCTAATAATTTGACCACTCGGGGTAATATATACAGACATAAATTAAAGATATAAAATATTTTATTCTTGGATAATAAATATTTATTCTTGAATAATAAATAATAAATATTTATTCTTGAATAATAAATAATAAATATTTATTCTTGAATATATTTTATTATTTCTTCATATTCTTCAATTGTTTTAACATTTAAACACATTCTATATATTTTATCAATTTTCTTTTCTGAATTAGATGATTTTTTTGTAAAATTTAATACTTTAGTAATAATATTTATTGCAATATCTGGTGAATTTATTATTGATTTTTGATATTCAAACATCCCATATGAAAATATTCTATATAATGTAATATTGGCAATTTTCTCTGAAGTATGAGTATTGATAAAATCGTTTAAGGTAACTAAAGAATTTATTCCAAAAATAAATAAATATTCATTTTTTGAAAAGAAAAAAGAAGATATAATATTATTTTCTTTATTCATATTATTAAGAATGAATTCTTTTCGCGATAGTTTTACAAAAGTTATTGATCACTCCAAAAATTTAGAATCATATGATCAACAAAAATTATACACATCAATTGTAGATCTAAGAAATATTCACGGTAGTATGTTAGGTGGTTTTTATAGTTATTTAAATAAAGATATAACAAATAATGACAATAAATTAGAAATGAGTTTTTTAGATTCTATGATTGATACAACACGTAAAGTTCTTCAATTAGCGGAAAGTAAATTTAATATGAATGATAATTCTACTATTAATACTCTTTCTGTAAAACCTGTACAAAATGGTGGTTCAAATAATATTAAAGGCGGTAAATCATATGAAGGTTATGATAAAAAACCAATGTTAATGTTATTTCATGCAGGATGGTGTGGTCATTGTGTTGAGTTTATGCCAACATTTGAAAAATTAAGACGTGAATATGTTGATTCTGATAAATTAAATGTTGTTAAAATTAGTGATAAAAACACTGATTTAATTGAAAAATATCAAATCGGTGGATTTCCTACAATCAAATTATTTGATGGTAAAGATTTTCATGAATATCAAGGTGGTAGAGATATTGTAAGTATTCGTCATTATGTGAATAGTTTACTTAAAACACAAGCGATTAAAGATTAATCATTTATTTTTATAAATAATCATACATGAACTTTCTACATATTTTATATCAATAATATCATATTTATTACTAAAATCTAATAATATAGAATTAATTTTTTCTTCTAATTGGTCACTTGTTTCATTGATACCATTTTTGATTATCTTTACTTGAATATAATTTTTTTTATCATAATTTTGAGATATATAATATCCTTTGTATTCATCAAATGAACCACATGTAATTTTATTAGACATTTTTATATTATACTAACAATATAAAAAATTTAATTTTAATTTTTAAATGATAAAATAAAAATTATTCTATTCCATGTCCATGTCTTTTCTAATTTGCAAATAATATCCTTTTTTATCTTCTCTAAACATTTTTGCAGCATCAATATTTGCTGCAGATTCCGGATTTGGATCATATAATAGTGAAATAATACTCAAAAAAATTGTTCTTATATTTTGGATTGGTCTCCATCGCTCCATTTGATGTTCATAACCAGATACATCATTACCTTCATGTAAAATAGAAATACATACTTTTCCATCTTCATGAACATTTGGATGAAATATTTTAGTTATAAATTTAACAACAGGTGGATTTACAGGATATGTAGGTGGAAATGTCATTTTACATTTATAATGACCTCCTTCATATGGAGATCCAGGTGGACCAAATAGATCCACTTCCCAATTTAATATATCATTTTCTTTCATAGTAAATATCACATTATCTACTGGATCAGCGACCAGTCTAGTATATTCATTTCCTAGTCTAATTGGTGCAGTCATTTTATACTAATAATAACCAATACAAATTAAGATTTATATTTTCAATTTTTAAAAAATTGATTTATTTAATTTTAAAACATAAAAGAGTAATAACAAACTATTATATATAAAATGAGTAAAGTTATTTATATTTCAGAAGTAAATGAAGTCCCTTTAAAAGGAAAAGTTATTCTTGATTTTTATGCAGATTGGTGTGGACCGTGTAAAAAATTAGGACCTATATTTGAAAAATTATCCGATGAATATCCTAATATAACATTTATTAAAATAGATACAGATAAAGCAGAAGAACTTGCAAAAAAATATCAGATATCTGCACTACCATCTGTTTTATATCTTAATGATGGAGAGGTTATATCTATTATCAAAGGGTTTAATGAAGAAAAGATAAAATCAGAATTAGAAGAATTAAATAATTTATAAAATTTGAAAAATTTATATTTAAATCTATAAATATAATTACTTTAATAAAAATGACAGAATTTTTAACAAGATCAGATGTTGTTAAATTTTTTATGAGAAATAAAAGAAAAAAGATTGTATTTTCACGAATTAATCATTTTTGGGAAGATAATAAAGAAACATCTAAATGGAAAACAACAAATTTTAATCAAGAACCATTAATTAATAATATTTTATCATGTATTTTATATGCAAATAAAGAATTAAAATATAATAAAGATGGCGAAGTATTAGATGAATATATTGAAGAAGTTAAAAGTATTCTTCATGATAGAAATCTTCAACAATCAACATGGAGTAAAAAGAAAATATTTGAATGTTTAAATATTAGTAATATTAACAATGACTTCTTTTTATTTTTATGTACACAATTTTATATTAATATTATTATATGTGACGTGATTGGGATTAAATTTTATTATTTAGACACTGAATTTGATAAATATATTCCAACTCTTGTTCTTCAATCAAAAACAGATGAAATTACAAAACAAATATATTATCAAGTATTATTTGAAGAAAATAAAAATATTTTACGTACTGGTGAGGAATTAAATGAATTTATAGAGTATAAAGATAAATTTATTATTGGTCTAGATAAAAATAAACAATTTATTATTAAAAATTATTCAATGATTGAAAAAGACGATGATATTATTCAGATGGAAAAACGAAGAGTATTAGATCAAGAATTAAACGAAGATGAATTATATAACGAATTTGAAGAAGTTTAATAAAATTATTAGTTAAATAAATAATTTTATTAAGAGAATATTAAAAATGAGTCAAGAAATCAGAGAATCTATTAATTTAATTAATCAAATAATTAATACAGAACAATTTTTAATTATGAAGAACAACGACAAAATATTATATCAAGATAGTGTACGTAAATTATTTCCATTTTTTGCGGAACAATATCCTCTTTTATTTAAAAAAATCATATTTAATGAAGATCTATCAATGTTAGGACCAATGTTACAATCAATTGATGATGTTGTGTCTGGTAAAGATGCAAAAGAAATTACTCAAAATTTAAGTGAACAAATTGCAGAAAAATATCTTTACCCTACAATTGGTAAACCAGTATTACCTCCCGAAGAACGAAAATAAATCAAATATTTTTTCTTTATATACTTATATAAAGAAAATGGATTCTAGTGCATTAAAATATCTAATTCCAAAAGTAAATGTTAACGCTAATAATGAAGTCATTAATATTGTACCAGATTATACTGTTCCATATTGGTCTAGTCAATATGGTGTATTTAGAATTGATCCTACTCATACATCCGTCTTTGTTGCAGATTTATCTTCTGCAGTATCAATATATACTGATGATGTTAATAATAGAGTCGATGTTCAAGGAAGAATTCGTAATATTTATGACAAACATTTTTATTATTTTGCATTTGCAATAGATCCAACAATTGCAGTAAATTATCCAGGACTTGAATTTACGGTATATTTTAAAAACATACCTACACGTAGTGGTTATATTGGTGTTTATCCAGACGCCACATTAGAAAGTTCTTCTGGTTTTGATTATTTATCACCTGGTAATACATTTAATTTTTTTGATACTGCATCACTTACACTCAGAAGTGATGGATTAAAATTTAGAGTAATTTCATCTGGACCCGTATCATGGTCTACCACTTATGATTACAATTAAAAATAATTTTCTTTATATATAAGTATATAAAAAAAATGGATTCTAGTGCACTAAAATATTTAAACCCAAAAGTAAATGTTAACGCCAATAATGTTGAAACCGTAATTACACCAGATTATACATCATCTTTTTGGACTAATTATGGTGTATTTACAATAGATCCAACATATACATCAGTATTTGTTGCAGATATATCTTCCGCAATATCAACATATACAAATGTTACTATTAATAATAGAGTTGATGTCGAAGGACAAATTCATAATATTACTAACAGACATGCTTATTATTTTGCATTTGTTATAGATCCAACAATTGCAGTTAATTATCCAGGTCTTGAATTTACAGTACATTTTAAAAATATTCCAACTAATAACGGTTATGTAGGTGTTTATCCAAACGCCACATTAACTACTTCATCTGAATGCGATTTCTTATCACCTGGTAATACATTTAATTTTTTTAATACTGCATCACTTACCCTCAAAAGTGATGGATCAAAATTTAGAGTAATTTCATCTGGACCCGTTTCATGGACTACAGGTTATGATTTCGATTAAATTTAATTTATTTAATTAATAAATTAAATTTTATAAAACAAATTTGGTCTTTTTCTCAACCAAATCTTCAAATTCTTTCAAATATTTATTTAATTGTTTTTCTTTGATTACAATTAATTCATTATAATCTTTTGATGATAACATTAAATTATTCGCAATCCATGTATCTGTATTAACTTGTTGTAATGCAAAATGTGAATGATATTCATCACCATAGTAATTTTGACCTTCAATAAAATTTCTCATCTTATTTTTCATTACATACTCTTCTTGAATACATAGACGATTGATTATGTTTAATGTAAATAGATACTCCATTGGAATATTCATTGTTGATGTTATATAATCATTTTTAGTATTTAATTTAATTGATTTGTTATTGTAATTATTACATATTATATATTTTTCACCATAAGATACAAGGGAGACATCCGGTCTATAAATATAAACATCCTCAAATAAATATGATAACACATAGAGTAAATGGACAGATGGTGCATGAATTAAATCTTTTATTTTAATAATTAATGAACCACCTTTTTCTAAAGTCTCTATTTTATTAATATCTTTGGTAATT
>Ga0114962_10001472_pt1 | contig 20290 bp, 22 predicted proteins | sample C_130820_MF_Meta_FD_87017 | JGI IMG/M metagenome (GOLD analysis project Ga0114962, IMG submission 87017) | Freshwater microbial communities from Lake Croche, Canada to study carbon cycling - C_130820_MF_MetaG | ecosystem: Environmental > Aquatic > Freshwater > Lake | place: Lake Croche, Canada... | reverse complement strand
TTCAAATAGATATTCTTTGTTTAACGACATCGGGATGGATGGTCAATACCAGTACCTTCTTGATCCTCACGCTGTAACTGCTTTGTTCAGTTTTACCCATGAAAATATAAATAACTCTGGGTATCAACAGGCAGCGGGTCTCAACCCATCCAATACACTCAATTATCTGAGGGCGAAGCTGACTTATGTTTATCGCGCACGATATGGGATGTCGATGGCCTATACGCAGGTTTCGGGTAGCCTAGATGCGGGCTTATACAGCGCTGATCCCATTTCTAATACTCAAGCAAATCTCAGTTTAAACAATTCCCCAGATTCTAAATTGTGGGTGCCAGAACTATTTGTGATGCCAGTTCAGAATGTTCGAATCGGACTGCAGTATTTCAAATGGACTCAGTTTTATGGTGGGAGCACATATAGTTACTTTTCCAATGCAGGATCAAAAAGTATACGCAATGCGTCGGACAACAATTTAGCCTTCCTGTATGTTTGGGTTGCTTACTAAGGAGATGACCATGAAACCTCTTTCATTGATTCTTCTGGGTAGTCTATTGATTACAGGATGTTCAAATCTAGATCGGTCTCGCGATTTAGCTAACCCTAATGTGCCACCGGAAGTGACAGCTCGACAGCTTTGCTCTGATTGTCATGGTGTGGACGGTAATTCGACCTCGCCTAACTTCCCCAAACTAGCTGGCCAGCAAGAGGAATACCTTGTGAAACAGCTGCAAAGCTTTCGACACGGTGATCGTGCGTCTACGCAGTCTTATCAATATATGTGGGGTATGACAGCAACGCTGACCGATGGCCAAATCAATGGTCTTGCGCATTACTACAGTCAACATGCGCTAAAGCCCAATGGCGATAAAGGGATAGATCAGGCGGTATTCGCTAAGGGCAAAGAGATTTTCGATAATGGAGTTCCTGCAAAGCAGGCGCCCGCCTGTAAGCTATGTCACGCAGCCGGTGGTGAAGGAATGGCTTCATTCCCAAGAATAGCGGGCCAACATGAAGCTTATATCGTTCGTCAGCTGGTTATTTTTCAAGAAAATGTAGGGCGACCCGGCACCCCAATGGAAATGGTGGCACACGGACTGAGCTTTGCAGAAATTGAGTCAGTCGCAAGTTACCTTGAAAACTTGGGAAAGTAGTTAAGAGATCAGAAAAAATGCTTACTTGAAGAAACGTATTTTTAATAAATTAGTGTTGGCGAACCTAAAACTTAAATGATTCAATACATCTAATCTCGTATTTTTTTATTGCCCATCTAAAAAAGTTACGAAGTTGCTTGAGGGGGGGAAACACGCAGGCTGGATGGGGTGAGATGATTTTTTAAGTTAAAGATTTAAGGTGAGGATTAAAATGTTATTGGTTACTTCGGTTGTGTCTGCGGTATTGGCAATCCTATTTGTTAGGTTATCTTTTGCAGTCATTGCTCTAAGAAGACAGAACAAAGTTGCACTGGGAAGCGACGGAAATATAGATTTGGAAAGAGCGATTCGAGCTCAAGGTAATTTTGCTGAATATGTTCCAATCGGAATTATTCTTATTGCTTGCTTGGAGTTAAACGGGGCGCCCTGGTGGTTAGTCGCTTTACCTGGTCTAACACTCATACTAGGGCGGTTAGCCCATGCAAAAGGGATGAACCAACCCCCGCCCAATTTTTCTAATCGAATTCTTGGTATGCAGCTTACATTCTTTACTTTGGGAAGTTCTGCGGCACTCAACCTCATTTGGACGGTTTACAAGCTAGTAGTTTTGTGAGCGATAAATGCAGTGAATACTCTTTCCCCATTAGTGGGCTGGAGCCTACTTGAGTTTACTGATAATACCCATACCCCAATGGCGGGGTATGGTCAGAGGAAGAGCCGGAGAGCCCCAAACACTTGAATATTGGGTGGTGATAGGTGGATTTGAACCACCGACCCCAGCGTTATGAGTGCTGTGCTCTAACCAACTGAGCTATATCACCAGAACCTTCAATTATCCACTGACGCTATAATCGCGTCAATAACTCGAGCTCATTCCCACTATTGGCTTTCGTCCTAGATTTGGCTCTGGTATACTTGAAGGTTCTGGAAGTGAAAACTAACCGAAGTAACAATGGCCCGGTAGCTCAGTCGGTAGAGCAGAGGATTGACAACGATGCGCAGCATAGTTGCGGTGAAGGGTAACTTGCGAAGCGAAGTTAGCCGTAACCAAAATCCTTAGGGTAGATGTGTAACCGAAGTAAAATGGCCCGGTAGCTCAGTCGGTAGAGCAGAGGATTGAAAATCCTTGTGTCGGTGGTTCGATTCCGCCCCGGGCCACCAATTTCAAATTGATCCTTGGTTTACTCGCTTTGACAATTCTTCAGCGCTCTCCTTTCTCTCGCTGTAGCGATCGGTAAGGTATCCCGATATTGAGCGAGTGAGTAAAGTGAACTTAACAAGCTCCTCCATCACATCAACTACACGATCGTAATTAGCCGAAGGCTTCATACGATTACTCTCATCAAACTCTAAAAACGCTTTGGGTACAGAGGATTGATTTGGAATAGTGATCATCCGCATCCATCTTCCTAAAATTCGCATTTGATTGACTGCATTAAACGATTGCGAACCACCGCTTACTTGTAAAAGAGCAAGCGTTTTTCCTTGTGACGGCCGGATGGCTCCAACACTCAAAGGTATCCAATCGATTTGTGATTTCATCAGTCCTGTCATTGCTCCATGACGTTCAGGACTGCTCCATACCATTCCCTCTGCCCATACAACGAGTTCTCTGAGCTCTACTACCTTTGGATGGGTATCAGGGGCATCGTCTACTTGCGGTAGTCCAGAAGGATTAAAAAAGCGTGTATCACAGCCCATCGCTTTTAATATTTTTTCGGCTTCCTCTGCTAGGAGGCGACTAAAAGATTTTTGTCTTAGTGATCCATAAAGAAGCAATATTTTAGGTGGATGATTCAATAAAGAGCAGGCTTGAATTGCATCAAGTGTGGGACTCTTAAACAGTTCTAAATCAATGTTGGGCAGGTCTGTCATAGTATGGTGAGAGTGGGATGAAGGGGAAAGGTAAGTATGTTGTGACTTGTAATGCTGTTTTGCTTGACTAGTATCTAGTATGCGGATGACTGTAATGAAGAAAAAATACCTTTAACTCTTATTGCCTGCATTGGGAACAAAAAAATGGATAAAGATACTTTTTTTAAATTGCTTTCCCTAGAAGAATTACCGGAACCCGTTTTGGTTGAGCGTGAATCAGGTGAGATGGATGAGCATGACCATCCTTTTGAGTCGAAGGCGCTCATTATTGAAGGCAGTATCTGCATAGTAATAGACGGCATTGGCACAGAATATTTGCCTGGAGATATTTTTCATCTCAAGCCCTGTCAAGTCCATTCAGAGCGATACGGTGCCCAAGGTGTAAAATATTGGGTGAGTAGGAAATAGAAAGAAGGATGTATACCCCGTTGGCGAGCTGTTGTTGTTCGCTTCGTAAAGAAATAAATTCTCAAAAATCCACCCTTTAAACCTTAAAGCGAAAAAAAATGAACACATTAGATGCAATACGTCAACGCAGAGCGGTGAAACACTTCGACCCTAATCATCAGATCACTGCTCAAGAGTTTGATCAACTGATTGATCTGGCTATGCAGGCGCCTTCCTCGTTCAATATTCAGCACTGGCGTCTTGTCAATGTGAGCGATAAAGCATTACGTACCAATCTTCGTGCAGCTGCCCACGATCAAGCCCAAGTTACCGATGCATCTTTGCTTTTTGTTCTTACCGTAGATGTAAAAGCCTGGGAAAAAGATCCTGCAAGATATTGGGTGAATGCCCCAAAACAAGCCCAGGATATTTTGGTGCCATGGATTCATCCCTTTTATTCAGGGAATGAACAGTTACAGCGTGATGAGGCAATGCGTTCAGCTGGTATTTTGCTACAGACTATGATGCTCTCTGCTAAAGCGATGAACTATGACTCTTGTCCGATGGTCGGTTTTGATTTTGTAAAAGTTGCGGAACTGATTCATTTGCCAAAGGATTATGCTATTGCTGCCATGCTGGTGATCGGGAAAGCGACACAAGCCGCATGGCCTAAACCTGGCTATATCCCTCGGGCTGAAATGTTGGTTGAAAACCACTTCTAACCCCCAGGGGTTTTGTGGAAGTTAAAGTGACCACATTATTCATCACGCATCCGGATTGTTTGAAGCATGACATGGGCAGAGGACACCCTGAGAGCCCTGTTCGCTTATCGGCTATTCTGAAAGAAATAGAATCATTGGGATTGAATAAACTGCTAGATCACTGGAATGCGCCACTTGCAAGTGAGCAGGAGTTACTGCGTGTGCATACCTCTCAATATCTAGAGGCGCTTCTTGAGATCAAGGTGGGCGAAGATGAGCGCTACGCTTTGGATGCAGATACTTCTCTCAATAGATATAGTCTCGCCGCTGCTCGCTATGCTTCCGGTGCCGTGGTACTGGCGGTAGATCAGGTCATGCGGGCTGCAGCTGACAATGCCTTTTGTGCAGTTCGTCCTCCTGGCCATCACGCACTGCCCCATCGTGCGATGGGGTTTTGTATTTTCAACTCAGTGGCGGTTGGGGCAGCGCATGCACTGGAAGCGTGGGGATTAGAGCGCATCGCCATCTGTGATTTTGATGTGCACTACGGCAACGGAACTGCCGATATGTTTGCAAAAGATGAGAGGGTCTTGATGTGTCAAACTTTCCAGCATCCTTTCTATCCTTATCAGGGTGGCGATACCTATAATCTCCATATGATCAATGTGGGATTAAAGTCGGGTTCGGGGTCTTTGAAGTTCCAAGAATCGATTGAGCAGCATTGGGTTCCTGCACTCAATGCATTTAAGCCTCAGATGATTTTGATCTCGGCAGGTTTTGATGCGCATCATGATGACCCCCTAGGAGGGTTAGATCTATTGGAAACAGATTATGCGTTTGCGACCAGACTTCTCATGGAAGTGGCTCAAACGCATGCGCAGGGTAGGGTGATTTCTGCCTTGGAAGGGGGCTACGACCCTGGGGCTCTTGGTAGGTCCGTTGCTGCACATTTAAAAGAACTATTGAAGGCTCCACTTAACAGCTCCTCAAAACTGCAAGGTTAATCTATCTCATGCAATCTTTTCAAAAGCGTTTTCTTGCATCTATTTTGGGCTTGAGTCTCTGTGTAATGTATGTATTTTCTGCTCAAGCATCAGACTTTGCTTTCAACGATATGGCGGGCGTTCAACACAAGCTCACTGCTTACAAAGGCAAATGGTTAGTAGTGAATTTCTGGGCAACTTGGTGTGCACCCTGTTTAAAAGAGATGCCAGATTTTGAAGCCGAATGGCAGTCTCGTAAATCCAAAGATCTTCAGGTTATAGGCGTGGCGATGGATTGGGATGAAGCGAAGGAGGTGACAAAATATGCCTCATCAGTTGGTGTGCACTATCCCATTGTGTTGGGTAATGATGATCTAGCCAAAGAAATAGTGGGGAGTACCGGTGTGGCAGGTCTTCCAGCAAGCTATATTTTTGACCCTAAGGGAAAGCTGGTCTACTCAACTGTTGGAAAAATGGATCGGGCGCAACTCTCTAAAATGACAAGCGCGCCCAAGTAAGTCAAGGTTCTGCTTTAAGCAGTTTTTCTATTTGACTGGTCACTTCAGGGGCCGCCGGATTTTCTCTGCTTGAATAGCTTATGACTGCCTTACCCGAGCGATCAATTAAATACTTGTGAAAATTCCATTCTGGCCAATGCCCTGTTTTGGCGGCTAGCTCTGCAATAATGGGATTATCTCCCCCCTTCACTACACTCGACTTCGAAAACATGGGGAACTTGACCTTGTAAGTTCTCTCGCAGAAATCAGCGACTTCTGCGTTTGAGCCTGGTTCTTGTCCACCAAAGTCATTGGCGGGGAAACCCAGCACCACGAAGCCTTGAGCTTTATATTTTTCGTAAATGGCCTCGAGCGCTTTGTACTGTGGGGTGAAGCCGCAATAGCTTGCGGTGTTCACGACCATGACTACTTTGCCATGATATTCACATAAATCAGCAGGTTGCCCCTGCAGAGTAGTGAGCTTGTAATTCATGGGGCCGGAACAAGCGGCATGAGCAAATGAGGATGAAAGTGCAAAAAATATTCCTGCTATCAATAGTTTGTTCATGACAATCCTTAAGTTTGATGACGCAAAATCAAAATTCAATCGATGTTTAGATTCGCTGTTATATGTGAAATATGTCTCAGTATGTGCCAAAAAAATCTATACAAACCGATTCAAACGCTTTAGGGTTAGTGTATGGGCAATGAAGATAAAGTGCGATTGCATGATTCTAAGAGAATTTAACCGTCTTTAAATTCGGAAGATCGTTAAAAGTGAGAGAAAAACGATGAAAAAACTTTTAGTGAATATATTGGTTTTGGCGAGTGTAGTGATGCTGACCTCATGCGGGGGGGGGGACGATATTTCTTCCTTAACAGGCTCGCCCGCTCTTAACGCACCCAGTACAAGTCCTTCTGGCGCTGGGGGATCCTATACGCCGGTAAATTTTTATTCGCACTACACCATTCCTGGTACCACAGGATATAACCCCAATAGCCAATTTCTGACGGGTTCTTCATTGTCGGCGGGAGGGTATGGAGCCGTCATTGCAATTGTAGATGCGCCTGGATCGCCTGCGGCAACAGTGATATCGGATTTAGCCAAATTTAGTGCTGCTTATGGTTTGCCAACGCTCACTACTTGTACAAGCACAACATCTGGATTAGGGAGCGGTTGCAACCCTTCTACGCCATTTATCACGGTGATTGATATGAGTGGGGGAGCTAAAACCAGTAGCACCTATTCTGATTGGCAAGGTGAAATTGCCTTAGATACGCAGTGGGCTCATGCATTTGCCCCCAGGGCGAGCATTGTTTTGGTCATTGCGCCCTCTGACTCTAATTTGGCTGCCGGCCAAGCCTTAGCGGCATCTCTATCGAATGTGGTTGCTGTGTCGATGAGCTACGGTGGTAATGAACCTTCATCGAGTTATGACTCTTATTACGATGCGATATTTAAAAGTCAGATCGCAAGCTATGGTGTCACTTTTCTTGCTGCCACAGGAGATGCAGGCGATTGGGGGTCAAATAAGAGCTACCCAGCCGCTTCACCCTATGTCACGGCTGTTGGGGGTACCTCAACTTCTAGCATTACTGGTGTAGGTGAGACAGCTTGGGCAAATGGAGGCGGTGGTCCAAGCCTATATGAAACCATACCCTCTTATCAGAGTTCCTACCTCAGTAGCCAAGGAGGGTCATCGTTTGCGGGAAGCATTGCAACAGGATCTTGTTCGGGAAGTCCAAGCGTGTGCACGGCGACCATGACGGTTAGTAGCGTGACCTCAGGGACTTTATCTGTTGGGAATTACATTGTCGGTTCAAAGGTTATTGCAGGTAGCTATATTTCAGCATTAGGAACAGGGTCTGGAAAAACGGGGACATATATTGTTACTACCCCTACAGCCCAAACAACTGCTGTCGCTGCGAATACCTCCATATCTGCCTGCGGAGGATTTAATAGTTCAGGTGTGAGTAATGGATTAGCAGGTCGACTATGCACCCTGGCCGGTTATCGGGGTATGCCAGATGTTTCGGCAAATGCTGACCCTGGAACTTATGGCAACTGGACGGCTAGCATCGCTGCGGGTTCTTATGTAATGGCCGTTACTGCTCAAAATGCTTCTTACCTCAATATTTCACCGGGAATGGCTCTTTACAACGCAAGTAGTGTTGCCCTTACAGGGAAATCAAACTTCACAAGTACAGGAACTGCCACAACGACAGCTACTTCTTCCTCCTTAGTGATCGTCACCCCTCAAACCGGCACGAATACTGGCGGAATTGGTAACTACGTAGTCATGCCTGTGAACTGCCTTACGAATCTTCTCAATACAAATCCCACTCCTTCTTATTCAGCCATTATTAAGCAAGCGGCAAGTTGCATGACTAGTTATACCGGGCTGACTAGCGCTTCCAACAACGTGCAAGGCTACATGGAGTCGGCTGTACCTTATTATTTAAATGGAACCTTAGGTTACATAGGCGGAACCAGCGAAGCCACCCCCATGTGGGCTGGTATTGTGGCGCAAATGGCGAGTAACTATTCAGGGTCATACGGCACAGGGGTAAACGGCTGGAAAAGTTTGATCAAAGCGCAAACGGGTGGATACGGATTTAATGCCTACTTGTATGGTAGCGGCCAGATTGCCAACACCATCAACGATGTAATTCTGGGTACCAACTACACCGATGCGACCGGTTCTAAAACCTCAGGCTGTGCCCAATTTTGCCAGGCTGATGTTGGCTGGGATGCAGTGACAGGATTGGGGTCTCCAAATGTAACGGCCTTGATAAATTACTTGAAGTAAAGAAGGGGTAGAGGAAGTTTTTATAGACTTAATCTCTTCCTACAAATGCCACTACATCATCGAGTACCGGCGCGATAAACCTTAGGGGGCGGGCAAAAGCCCCCATAATGGTAGCGTGACTTGTGCTGGAGTACTCTCTAAGAGTTACATGTACGCCCAGTCTACTGAGTTTCTCAGCCAACTTTTTTGTGTTGCGTGTTGGGTCGACTAGGTCATCCGAACGGCTTACTCCAAGGAATGTCCTAGGAGCTGTGGCTGATACAAAATCTATAGGTTGCGAGTCCTGTGGATAATTGGGGTGGAAGAAAACGGGTTTTACGTCTTCGTTTTCAATGGGTAGAAAGTCATATGGCCCCGCCAGACCAATCCATCCCTTAAAAATATGGGTAGACAATCCCTGTTTTTTTAGCCACCGTTCATCTAGCGCAAGCATCGCAGCGTTGTATGCCCCTGCACTATGTCCCATCACATAAAGTCTTGCAGGGTTGCCGTGATAGTCGGACAGATGTTGTTGAACCCAGCCCATAGCTAATGCGCAATCATCCAAGAACTCTGGGTAACGAACCTGAGGGTATAAACGATAGTCTGCAATAACGGTTATTAAGCCTTTTGATGCTAGAGCTTCTCCTACAAATCTATACTCTTCTTTGCTACCAAAATTCCAACTCCCGCCATAGAAAAAAACCACAACGGGATAGCCTTTGGCTGGAACTGCAAAGTCTGAAGTATTAGGTAGGAACACATTCAGTTTTTGTCTCGGGTCAGAACCGTAAGAGAGATTGTTGGATGCTTCGTATGTGGATTTAGGTGTTAGAGCATCAATCACTGTTATCGGAGAACAAGCACTGATGAGCGATGTGACTGAAACGAGAGCGGCTAACCTAGATATATTTCGCATGTGGTGGGGAATGTTGAGGGGCAATCAAAGGTGGGCAAAAGCGTAGTCGAAAGTTCAAGAATAGTTAAGGATTGTGAGTAGTCAGTGTTGTAACTGCTAATATGATCATTCTAATAAATTCCAGGCTTTTACCTTATGTCTTCTTATACTTTGAAAGCGCTTTTTCCCCGCTCATTCTTATTGATGATTGGCTTATGTGCCCTGTTTTCATCTTCCGCGATAGCAGCAGACAAAAAGACGGATAAGGCTACTAATAGTGCTGTCACAATCGTCACAGTAAATGGTGTTGCTATATCCAGTGCTGCCGTGGATGAAGCCATTGCAAATCTTCAATCTCAGGGGGTGCAATCCTCTCCGCAGCTTCGCGATCAAGTGATTAATGAGCTTGTTGTCCGCGAATTGTTGAGCAAAGAAGCCATTCGTTTAGATATGGATAAAACCCCCTCATTTAAGAAAAAAATGGAAGAAATGCGAAAAAATGTCCTTTCAGAATCTCTCTGGTCAGATTATTTCAACAAACACCCCATTTCTGAACAAGATGAGCAAGCTGAATATGATCGTCAGAAGAAACTGCTGGGTGGTGGAGATTCCACACCTCAGTACCTTGTGAGTGATATTTCTCTCGAGACTGAGGCAGAAGCAAAAGACGCACTAAGCCGTGTGCGGAAAGGGGAGGATTTTGCCAAGGTTGCAGAATCAGTATCAAGAGATGAAACCACCAAGCACAAAGGAGGAGAAATAGGTTGGGTATTGCCGGCGCAGATTGCTCCAGTGATTTCTAACGTGATGGTTAACCTTGGAAAGGGGAAAACAGTGACCTCTCCCATTCAAACGCCCTCAGGCTGGCACATCATTAAAGTGAATGATATTAGAGATTTTAAACTTCCCGCTTTTGAAGAAGCGCGTCCTCAATTGAAACAGAGTATTCAAAATCAGCAACGCCAGAAATTTGTGGATGACCTCATCAAGAAAGCCGAAATTAAGAAGCCTTGAGTGTGAACTGTGAGTAAGGCATTTACCAAAGAATCGGATTCGGATGAAGATGAGGATCTTGAACTTAAAGCCCCCATTCCAGCTGGTCTAAAAAACTATATGACGCGTAAAGGTTACCAAGACATGCGTCAGGAGTTGGATTTACTCGTTAAAACTGAGCGGCCCAAAGTGGTTGAAACACTCTCTTGGGCTGCTTCAAATGGCGATCGAAGCGAAAATGGTGATTATATCTATGGAAAAAAGCGGCTCAGGGAAATAGACCGAAGAATCCGTTTTTTAATTAAACGGCTTGAGATTGCTGAAGTGGTTGACCCCAGCGAACGTGAAGAAACGGATCAAGTGTTTTTTGGTGCAACCGTGACCTTTGAAATGATGGATGCGGGTCTTAATCAGCCAGAGATAAAAACTTTTCAGATTGTCGGGGTGGATGAGGCAAATGCCAGCGAGGGACGCATAAGTTGGATATCTCCGATAGGAAGAGCCATATTAAAAGCGCGTGTAGGGGATACCGTTCGATTTCCTAGTCCAACGGGTGATCGCGAACTCGAGATACTCGAAGTCCTCTATCAGTAACACCAATTCCTCAATAGACACAAATAAATAGTGGTTCCTTGAAAAAGCGAATACTTACTTGTGTAACGCTTATGCAATGAAACAGTCAAAAATAGAAATCAAAAACTGAAATATTTCATCGCTAAAGTAATCAGTCTGCCGAGTAATCTTTATTTCTAAGGCCGCTTTGCAGAAAAACAGCGTGCTTGTATGTGATGCATCCCATCCCAATTTCAAACCCTTTTAGGGAGTTTCTCGCCCCATGAATGCACCCTTGCCGGAAAGAGTGATCAGCGACAGTGATTTGGTTCGGGTATTACCCGAGTTCGCCAGAGATGTTGCCCAAGATGCAATGACTATTACAGTCGATGTGACCAACAAACAAGTGAATGATGCCTTCGGCGCTTCGGCTACCTTAAGCGTTCAGATCATTGTTCAGGATGGTCGCCCTGTAGGCCTTATCAACCGCAATCTGTTTTTAGATGTGATGGCAAGACCTTTCTACAGGGAGTTGTTTGCACGTAAGTCTTGCACTGAATTCATGGAACCCAATCCATTGATTGTTGAAGCAGACACTCCAATTTACGATATTGCAGAATTGGCTGCTACCGCAGGCCCATCCGTTTTGCGAGATGGATTTATCATTACACAAGACGGTAAGTTCCATGGCGTGTGCGACGGCCTATCCCTGCTAAGAACGATGTCTTCGATCCAAGAAGAACAGCATCGTCAACTGACCTCAAGTATTGAGTACGCCAGCACCATTCAAGGAGCCATGCACGCAGAATCACGTTTGGTTTTGCAACAAGCATTTGGTGAACATTATTCATTAATTTGGAACCCACGCGATATCGTAGGTGGCGATTGCTTCTACGCTCGTATGATTGATGGTCAGCCGTTTGTTTGTTTGTTTGATTGCACGGGTCACGGCGTTCCTGGCGCGCTGTTGACTTCTATCGTGTTATCCGAAGCGGATCGTTTGGTTGCCTTGTCTGAAGCTGATCGCGTCACGGGTGTGGCTGACCACATTGACCCTGCTGTTTTCTTAGGCGCTTTGCATCGTCGAGTTAAAACTGTGTTGGGTCAAACAGAGCCAACACGCGAAGTCACAGATGTGGATGATGGTTTAGATGCAGTAGTGATGCGCTTTGATCAAAAGAACAAAGTAGCGACCATTGCCAGCGCCAAGCTTCCAATTTTCTTGCGTGATGACCAAGGTCAAGCGCATGTGATTAAAGGTGACAAATTTGGTATCGCTTACCGCGATGTTCCCTCTGATAATCAGTGGACCAACCATACCGTTGACCTGAAATTGGGTTCACGTATCTTCGCAGCAACCGATGGACTATGCGATCAAATTGGCGGTCGTAAAGCAATTGCGTATGGTTGGAATCGTTTCCACGCCAGTGTTAAGAGCCATGCAATTGCAGATGTGCGTCGTCAAGGCGGCCAAGTTCTTCATGATTTTGTGACGTATCAAGGTGATCAGATGCGCCGCGATGACATCACTTTTGTAGGTATTGAAATTAGTCAGAAATGGCTTGATGGTGGAGTATAAAAATTATGAATGCACCGATGAATGATTTCCATGCAATGGCCAAAGGCCACAATGTTTTTTTCTACTATCGTGGTTACGTTTCACAAACAATGGTTGAAGCGTGTGCTGAGGCATTAAAACTACGTTTGGAAACTGCTCATATTAACTACCCTACACAGCGTCGCTTGCTGAGTTCATTTATTGAGATGGGTCAGAATGTGGTTCATTATTCAGCTGATAGCCTTACGGCTGCTGATGCAAGTGAAAATGAAGTTCGCTTCGGAGTGCTGACTATTTGCCGCGAAGGCGAAGAGGGTCAGTTCACGTTGACTTGTACTAACCCAGTAAGCCAAAAAATTAAAGACAAACTTCAAGGCAAATTAGAAGTATTGGCTACGCTCAGCGTAGATGAAATTAAAAGCCTGTATCGCAAAGCGCTACGTGCAGAGGGTGAGGAAGATAGCAAGGGCGGAGGCATTGGCCTTCTTACCTTAGCGCGTGATTCTTCAAGCCCAATCGAGTTCTCGTTTGTCGAATCCCCCGACAATGCCGAACATCAAATGTTTACCCTGTCAGTGACTGTTTAAGGAATAGTTCTCATGCCTAATTTTTATCTTCCCGCATCCAAGCAAACCCCTGAGATCGATTTCAAGTTTGACGAAAATCATTTGAGCATGAAAGGTGAGTCTTATCCCGAAAACGCTGGTGCATTTTATGGCCGCGTGATGGAAGAACTCCGTGCTTATTTGTCTGGTGGAGCTGGCCGAAATATCGTAGTGGATGTCGCATTGCGTTACTTCAATTCTGCAAGCACCAAACTGGTTTTTAAGTTTGTTGAAGAATTAGATACAGCAGCAAGCAACGAAGGCAGTATTCGCCTTAACTGGTTGTTTGAAGAAGAAGATGACATGTTGCGCGAGTTTGGTGAAAACTTGCAAGAAGACTTCACTTCTCTTGATATCAACCTGCAGGAAACTACCTACTAATTTTAAAGTAGGTAGTTTGGTTCAATGTGGTGATCAGGCCATATTGAACTTTCTGATTGGGTGCGTCACTCATAGGGCAAGCGCACAAGCATGTGCGCTTGACCATGCCCATTGGAAATTATACCCACCTAGCCACCCGGTCACATCGATGACTTCTCCAATAAAATGGAGACCGGGTTGTCTTAACGACTCCATTGTTTGAGAAGATAACTCTTTGGTGTCTACTCCCCCGCGAGTGACCTCTGCTTTTTTAAAGCCTTCGCTGCCGCTCGGGTAAACCTGCCATCGCTGAATGCGTTCTGATAGTTGTCTTAGAGCCTTATCAGCAATCTCATTGATAGGGCGGTCGGCAATACCAAAGGGGGCCGTGATAGCATCAGCCAGCCGTTGAGGAAACCAGTCGCTCATATGTGTGCTGAGCTTTTTACGCGAAGAAGATTTCAATTCGGTGAGACCTCTTTCGACTTCAGTATCAGGAAGTAGATCAACACTTAATGCCTCGCCTGAATTCCAATAGCTGGATATTTGAAGAATGCCAGGCCCGCTCAAACCGCGATGCGTAAATAAAAGGTCTTCATCAAACTGAGGCCGGGATTTGCCTGCGCCAGTCGAGACGCGAACTGGGATTGAAATACCTGCTAGGGGGCTAAACAATTCCCATTGATCATTTGAAAAAGTAAGTGGAACCAATGCGGGTCTGGGTTCGATCAATTTATGTCCAAATTGTTTTGCAATGCGATATCCGAAGTCAGTTGCCCCTATTTTAGGTATCGATAACCCGCCCGTTGCAATCACTAATTTGCGTGCTTTGACAGAACCTTGATGTGTATCTAATTCAAAATGGGTGTTCTTATCGTCCGCAGATGAAATGGTGCGAATGGCTTCTATACTGCAAGGCTGCCAACGTTCAACTCTTCCCGCCGCGCATTCATCGAGCAGCATATCAATAATGACGTGACTGCCTTCATCGCAAAATAATTGCCCTTTATGTTTTTCATGAAAATGAATGCGATATTGACTGAGCAAGTGCATAAAATCGTGAGGGGTATAACGGCTCAATGCGCTTCGGCAAAAAGAAGGGTTGTCGCTAATAAAATGGCGATGTGCTGAGCGGGCATCCAGTTCACGATTAGTGAAATTACATCTCCCCCCGCCGGAGATACGTATTTTTTCAGCGACTACCGCGCTGTGATCGATCACAAGCACACGTAAACCACGTTGCCCCGCAATGCCCGCACAAAATAATCCTGCAGCGCCTGCTCCAATAATGATGGCGTCCCAATTCAATTCAAAATCCTTCTAGTGCATTTAACGATTACACGCGATTTATCAAGCGCTGAGTGTTACAGTCAACATCTATGTGTGCTTTAAATTATCTATTAGGCCAATCAAAATGAGGCCCCCATTACTCTTTGTACATGGTGCTTCTTGTGATGCCAGGGTCTGGCGACACGGGTTTCAAGGCTACTTCGAAAAGCAGGGTTGGGAATGCGAGAGTATGCACTTGCCCGGGCATGGTACGGGATTTACTGATCCAAATCTGCATGACTTGGGTTTAGATGATTATGCAGAAGCTGTTGCTCAAATAGTCATTACACTTTCAGCCCCCCCTGTCATTATTGGGCACTCTATGGGCGGTTATCTAGCTCAGCGGCACGTACTCGAGGGAAAGCCCGCTTCTGGCATAGTATTATTGGGGTCAGTGCCACCTCACGGAATGGCTTGGGAAATGCTACATTTCATGATGCACCATCCAATGCTGGCTCTTCGCATGGAGGTTACCCCGGGGGTTGGAGGGTTAGAGGATAGACTAGTGCGCGCTCGAGAGATGCTGATGACTGAAGACACCCCAGAGGAAATCGTGATTCAAGTCGCCGATATTTTGCAACCGGAATCCTCAAGGGCTCTGCGCGATATGGGCCTGCATTCTCTCCCTAGACGAGAAATTCCTGTTCCTCTCATGGTGGCTATAGGAATGAAGGATCGATTGATTCGCGCGGAATCAGGCATTGCGATGGCGCGTGACTATGGCGTTGAAACGCATCAGTATGATGAAATGGCCCACATGCTTCAAATGGAATCTGGTTGGGAGAAAGTAGCCTTCGATGTCCTGCAATTCCTTGAGGAGCATTTCTCTCTGGCCAATGGATGAAAAGCTCGCTTAAGATGCATCATGTGATGCCGCTAATCTTATATGAATACACACAGAGATTCTTCTAGTCGAATTAAAGGGCTGCCCAGTTTGCCAGCCTCCCTTGAGTCGTGGGAGCGCTATTTTTCGGGGATGGATATCCCCGTTCTAAAAAGAACGGTGCTCAATTTTGAGAGCATGGCAGAAAATAAAGACACGCTGGATATCAGAACCATTGCAGATGCAGTGCTGGATGATCCGCTGATGACCCTGAAAGTGTATGCTTGGAGCGCTAGAATTCGCCATCGGCGTCAGGTCACGGATATTGAGACCCTAGAGCCGATCATCATGATGTCTGGCGTAGAGCCTTTTTTTCGGCAGTTTCGTCATCTCCATTCGATTGAAGACAGCTTAAAAGAGCACCCATTGGCTTTAGGGGGGGTGCTAAGAGTCATCAGCCGCTCTTACAGGGCCGCAACCTATGCGCGTGATTGGGCTTTGCGAAGACGCGATTTGGATACCGAAGTGATTTTGATTGCAGCGTTGCTGCATGATTTTGTTGAGATGTTAATGTGGGTCTTGTCACCCACTGATTGTGCTGAAATTGAGTTACGAAAAAAGCTAGATTCCACCCTACGTAGCGCTGATGTGCAGCATGCGACATTTGGTGTCTCGTTTAATCATTTAGAGCATGCACTTGCAGTTCGTTGGCATTTGCCTGAATTGCTCATCAGCATGATGGGGGATCAAAATGCTGAGCATCCTAGTGTGCGAAATGTCATCTATGCAGTGAATCTGGCCCGCCACTCCTCGAGGAGCTGGGATAACCCTGCTTTGCCTGATGACTTCCGAGATATTGCTGGTTTACTAAATATTTCAGTTGAGCGAACCAAGGAGCTTATCTTGCCTGAGGAATACAGGAACAAAAAAGATGATGACTCCTAAATCAGTCGTGTAATCGGCTGTTTCTTGGGACGCCCGACATTAAGTATTGCATTTGGTCGGCAAGGATTCGCCTATTTCGTAAGATAAAATGCTCGTAGCGATTTGGGCTGTAGGGTACATACAATAAACTCATACCAGCTTCTTCTGGAAGTCTATTTGATTTGCAGGTATTGCAAGAACGGCATGCAGTGACGACATTAGTCCAAGTATTTCTTCCCCCTCGAGATACAGGCACTACATGGTCACGAGAGAGTTCTTTAAGGGGGAAACGCTGGCCGCAATAGGCGCAAAGCTGTCTATCCCGAGAAAACAATAAGGGATTAGATAGTCCTGGTGATTGACCAAGAAGTCTGGCCCCGTTTGAACTTCCACGAATTGCAATAATAGATTTGGTGTCAATTTGCGAACGCGTTCCATCACGTCTCCAACCACCCCGAAATGAGCATACTTGCTCGCCTAAACTCCAAGCAACCATGCCTTTCGCGTGGTAAGTGATCGCTTCTTGCAGTTCTACCCAAGCTTGAGGTAGGCCGGACATATCTATGGTAAGAATATAGGGTTCCACCCGATTTCACCTTGTTGCAAAGCCAACACAGTCACAAAGGCTATTCTAGCGCAAGCTGAAGAAACAAAACATTTCAAAGAGATTTCAATTGGGATGCAGGTTATGATTTGATCTTTTAGAGGAAGTTCTTGCATAGCAATGAAAACCTCTGAAAGAAAGGGGGTAAAACGTTTTGTGTCGAGCGTCACGGCGATGTCATCAAAACGTCTTACGATGTCTATTACGCGTGCAAAGCACGCACTTAAGACGAAAATAAATTGAGTCCTTCTACCTTATCGGCGGAATCGCATCTTGGCCCGCCACCAAAATCCCGCCCAACGCTTGTTGACCGCTTAGATCAAAAGATCTTTAACGCACTTTGGTCTAGTTCATTGGTTTATAACACCTGCTGGGAAGATCCACGCGTAGACCGCAGAGCCATGGATATCGGACCAGACGATCGTATTTTGGTGATCACTAGTGCCGGTTGTAATGCACTGGATTACTTGCTTGATAGCCCTATGAGCGTGCATGCAATTGATGCGAATCCTCGTCAAAATGCCTTGCTCGAGCTTAAGGCGGCAGGTATCAGAACTCTAGACTACGAAGATTTCTTCAAAATTTTTGGTGATGGCATTCATCCAGAATTCACGCGCTTATATCGTGATCATTTAAGACCTTTACTTTCGCCGTTCGCGCGCCGTTTTTGGGATCGTCGCTGCGCATGGTTTGAGGGAAAGAGGGGTAGTTTTTATTTTAACGGTTTGGCTGGAACTGTTGCTCGTGCGTTTCACGCTTATCTTCGTCTGCGCCCTAAGTTGCGTGCACATGTTGAGGCAATGTTTGAAGCAGAGACCTTAGATGAACAGCGTGCGATCTATGATCAAAAGATTGCTCCTATTTTATGGGGCCCGGCGCTGCGCTGGACCTTGTCTCGGCAGTTCACCATGAGCATGATAGGAGTTCCGCACCCCCAACGCAGAGAAGTACAGGCGCAGCATTCAGGTGGGGTATCGGGTTTTATCCGTGAATCGCTTGAATATGTGATGCGGGAACTGCCATTAAAAGACAACTACTTTTACGGCGTTTATTTGCGGGGTCGCTATACCCAAGACTCTTGTCCAAGCTACCTTAAGCGTGAGGAATTTGAGCGCCTGCAGGCTGGGTTAATTGACCGATTGCACATTTATACCGGAACAGTGACCCAGTTTCTTCAAGGCGAGAGTCACTTAATCTCACGTTTTGTATTACTAGACCACATGGACTGGATGAGTAGTTATCACCCTGAGGCCTTAATGGAAGAATGGGATGCAATTTTAGAGCGGGCCACGCCAGGCGCGCGGGCTATTATGCGAAGCGCACATGCTCGTCCAAGTTATTTAGATTGGGTTCAAGTGGGGCCTGAAAAGCAACAACTGCGCAACGTGTTGAAGTTTCATGAGGAAATGGCAAGAGAGTTGACTCGTGCCGATAGGGTGCATACCTATGCCGGTTTCCATATCGTCGATTTACCCGCATGACGATGAGCACTTGGCTGGCTGATTTAAGGATTTTGGCCAGTATGGCCAAGGGTTTACCTACATCTGGCGGTGCAGCAAGTCAGCTTGATTCATTTTATGGGCCGCAGGCAGCGCATTACGATCGATTTCGTGAGCGCCTTCTTCATGGTCGGGGCGAGATGCTGAAAGCGCTTGATATTCAATCCGGGCATCGCGTAGCCGAAATTGGCGCTGGGACCGGGCGTACCGTGGAGTTTTACCGGGATCAACTCGATACCTTGGGGCACGTTGATTTAGTTGATTTATGTGAACCCTTGCTTAGGCAAGCCCAAGTGCGCTTGAATAATCATACTAAGGTATCGGTTCATCATGCAGACGCATGCACCTGGGAGCCCGCTCAAGTTCTTGATCGCGTTTATTTTTCTTATTCGCTTTCGATGATCCCGCCTTGGTTTGCAGCCATTGATAATGCCTATCGAAACTTGGCACCTGGCGGTTTGATTGGTGTCGTTGATTTTCAGGTTGCACCCCGCGGCGGTTCATCTAGGGGGTTTAAGCAGGGCAAACTGGGTCGTTTTTTTTGGCCGTTTTGGTTTGATCATGACGGCGTGCGTTTGAACTCTGATTTATTGGCTTACCTGCAGTACCGCTTTGAAACAGTTGAAGTGAGGGAAATGCGTTCCTCTATCCCTTATATGCCTGGATTACAGGTTCCCTACTTTATTTTCATCGGGCGCAAGCGCGTCGAGGAGTCCTGAAGTGATTGAGCAGGTAAGGACTATATTTCTGTCTGATATTCATCTTGGAACCCGTGCATGCCAAGCAGAAAGATTACTCTCGTTTCTGCGCTGTTATCACAGTGAAAAAATCTTCTTGGTGGGTGATATCGTTGATTTCTGGGCGATGAGCAGAAGCATTCACTGGACTGCAGCACAAAATACTTTTGTACAAAAAATCCTAAAGCGTGCCCGCCATGGCGTGGAGGTACTCTTTATTCCTGGCAACCATGACGAAGCGCTTCGCGGTTACGTTGGCACATCATTTGGTGATATCAAAATTGAGAGGGAGGCCGTGCATACACTGGCCGATGGTCGTCGCTTCCTCTTGATTCATGGTGACGAATACGATCAAGTGACACGCCATCACCGCTGGGTTGCTGTGCTTGGGGATATTGCTTATAACGTGCTAGTCATTCTGAACATCTGGTTGTCATTGGTTCGCCGCTTACTGCGCATACCGGGTTATTGGTCTTTGGCTGGTTACGCTAAACGCCAAGTCAAGTCAGCAGTGAATTTTATTTTTGATTTTGAAGACTCAGTTGTCCACGCGGTAAAACAGCGCCATTTGGATGGTGTGGTTTGTGGTCATATTCATGCCGCGGCGATTAGAGATCACCTTGGGGTGTGTTACGTAAACTGTGGCGACTGGGTGGATAGCTGTACTGCAATCGTTGAGCATTTTGACGGTCGTCTAGAATTGATTCATTGGACAGGAGAAGTCCCAGAGGGTATGCCCGAAGACACCGACCAGCCTCCGCTCAAACGCCCTTCAGAAGCATCAGACCATTCTTCTGTGTCCAAGCCAGAATCCTTTTTGCCTGAACCTGTTACGGCATCTTCTGCGCTTCAAACCCCCTCAACTGCGTAAAAAAAGCTTAGCAAGTATTGACGGTTTATCGAATACGCCTCATACTTGCTGTCTTTCGTCGCTCTGGTAAGTATTTTTACTGCGTAGCGACCGCTCTTTAACAAGATAATCAATCGATAGGTGTGGGTGCTGCGGGCTCTCTGTATGGAGAGTC
>Ga0114962_10001471_pt1 | contig 20307 bp, 23 predicted proteins | sample C_130820_MF_Meta_FD_87017 | JGI IMG/M metagenome (GOLD analysis project Ga0114962, IMG submission 87017) | Freshwater microbial communities from Lake Croche, Canada to study carbon cycling - C_130820_MF_MetaG | ecosystem: Environmental > Aquatic > Freshwater > Lake | place: Lake Croche, Canada... | reverse complement strand
AGAATTAAGAATGTAGAATTAAGAATGTAGAATTAAGAATGTAGAATTAAGAATGTAGAATTAAGAATGTAGAATTAAGAATAAAAAATGTAGTATAAAAAAATACATCATAAATCATACATCATACATCATACATCTTACCTCATACATCTTACCTCATACATCTTACCTCATACATCTTACCTCATACATCTTTTCTCCTGCCTCTTCGCCTATGAATGAAAATTCCTTATTTTTCTTTAAATTTCTTGATTACCTTGGACAAATAAGTTACTTCTACACCTAAGAAAGAAGCTAAATGCTTTTGACTGACCCTTTCTAACAAAGAGGGATAATTTTTTTGTAGAAAAATATATTTTTGCTCACTGTTAAGAGTTCTTAAAAGAATCGTTTGATTCTGAAATTCACATAAATTTTCCATCAACTCAACCACAGAAAACATGGCGAAACGATTACTCATGCCAATTAATTGAAGATATAATTTCTTTTTAATCCCGTAAACTATACAATCTTCAAGGGCCTCAATAGTTTCATGAGATGGGACTTCATTCTGAAAACTATTTATTGTTGAAACAAACTGCCCCTCTTGAACAAACCATGTTGACACCTCTACCCCATCTTTATCAGAAAACAATCTCAGAAGACCTTTTTCAATGTAAAACATTTTATCACAAACCTCGCCCTCGTAAACCAAAATATCTCCCTTTTTCAACTTAACAGCAAATATTAGACTCATGATTTGATTCAACATTCGAGTATCGAATTTATTCTTCATGAATGGACTGGCACTAAATCGATCTAATAGCTTCATAAAATTGAAGGGGTTAGGAATTCACAAATTTACCCAAATTCAAAATTATTTAAAATTTAGAATTAAATTGCATTCTATTTAAATTTTAAAACAATAATTTGTCCTTAACCCTATTTTTAAATAAGACACTAGTATATACTTATGAAATTATCTCAAAGACTTTTAGAATCGATGGGGCGAAGTTCAGACACATCGCAAAAAATAGTCCAATTCATCCTAGATGCAGCATTCGCACAAAAACTCAAAAAAGGAGAAAAATTATACGACATCGGTAAAATAGAAGACAAAGTCTGTTACGTAGAAAAGGGATTATTGAAAAAATACACCGTAGATGCCAAAGGAAAAGAATTCATCAATTGGCTTTCTATGGAAGGTGATTTTATACTTTTACCCAAAAGCTTTATTAGAGGTGAAATAAATGAGGAAATTGTAGAAGCATTAGAGGATTGCGTCATCTATTCTATGCGAAAGGGCGTATTATTCAAAATAATGGAATACAACAATAAAATTTGTTTAACCATGGTAAATGAATTATTCAATTACCTCTGTGTATTACAAAATATTTGTATTTTTCTTAGATCTCTAGACGCATCAGAAAAATACATATTTCTAAAAAGTTTCAATCCTAAATTAGTGAAAAGATTGAATCAAAAACAATTAGCTAATTTTTTGGGAATTGACACTACCTATTTATCCAAGATATTAAAAGGCTTAAATGAATAGTTATCAGCTTTATTCATTACATTGATTAATCATTCTAAATTAAATCTTATCATGAAAAAATTAATCGACAAAGTGGCTATCGTTACAGGCGCAGGATCTGGCATAGGCCAAGCAATAGCCATACTTTTTGCCAAAGAAGGTGCTAAAGTGGTTGTTTCAGATATAGATGATTTAGGAGGGCAAATAACTGTTGAAAAAATTATCAGTTTAGGAGCTGACGCAATTTATGTTCATTCCAATTCATCGATTGCCAAAGATAATGAAATCTTAGTTGAAAAAACACTTAATCATTACGGAAAATTAGACATTTCATGTAATAATGCTGGTATTGGAGGTCCCTCTCATCCGGTCGGCGACTATCCAATTGAAGATTGGGAAAAAGTTATTTCAATCAATTTATCAGGTGTGTTTTTTGGCATGAAGTATCAAATCAACGCCATGCAAAAAAATGGAGGAGGAAACATCATCAACATGTCTTCGATTTTAGGCACCGTAGGTTTTGCCCAAGCTGGGACTTACACAGCCGCGAAACATGGTGTAATAGGCTTAACCAAAACCGCAGCATTAGAGTACGGAACACAAAATATTCGAATAAATGCCATTTGTCCAGGATTTATAAAAACTCCTTTATTGGATAAAAGTCTAAATGAGGAATCCCTAACATTCATTGCTAGTAAGCATGCGCTTATGCGTTTAGGTACTTCTGAAGAAGTTGCTCAAATGGCCTTATGGTTGGCGAGCAATGACTCATCTTTTGTTACCGGCGCAGAATATTTAGTGGATGGTGGCTATACAGCGCAATAAAAAATCCACCTTGAAACTCAAAGTGGATTTAAACAATCCTAGTTCTAAAATTTAATAAACTTTAAATATTATTGTCCTGCCCGAAAGCACTTTATACACACTCCTGCTTAAGATTGTGCGAAAAAACCATTTTCTCTATTTTCCAAACCTCCTCCTTAATCTGAATAAATTCTCCATTCAAAGTAAAGTAAAGGGTATAACTACTTAAACTGTTTGACCATGTGATTGATTGATAGGTATCAAACAAAAGGACTTTTTCAACCCAATTTTTCCCGAGCACCTTTCGTAAATCAGAAAGACTGTATAATCTCAAATCTCCGAAAAATGCAAAATCCGAAAATTGCTTAGTTGACAAAAAATCAATGAGCCAATAAATCGCTTTTTTCAAAAACATAATTGTTTGAATTTTCTTTGTTTAAAGTCATTTTAGTAGATAATTGATGATTTAGCTTACGCATACGTACCAATTGTTTTTCTTGCAAGGAATTTTTTCGATAAGAAGAATATAATTCTTTTCCAATTAAATAAGAACTAGCAGATACCCCTGCAACAATTCCTGATATAAAATATACTAGCATAAATTGATAATAATAAAATGAGAACACTTAGTTGATAGAATCAAATTTCGAGACTTCAAATCGATTTAATGCGTTATTCAAATTATAACATACCATAATAACATATTTTTATTAATGCGAATCCAAGAGTTAAAATATCTAATTCAAATTTCTCCTTTTGTCACTTTTGATTTCGATCCTTCTAAAGGCTAAATAACCGAGCTTAAAAACCAAGCCCAGTCATTACTTTTTTCTCTTTTTTCAGTTTCATTTTTAACAGATAAATTAATGGTTAATCTGACGAAAGAAAATGGATGAATTGGTAAGTATGAATTAAAGTACTTATTGCAAGCCTTGAGATGCGTTATTACACAAAAAAACCTATCAGACAATGCCCAATAGGTTTCATATTCAATTCTACTTTCAAATTTTAATAGGCGTGTTCATCTCCTTTAAGGATAAAATAAAAGGTTAAAAAGCAAATTTTAATATCGGCTATTAGGTTCCAATTTTCTAAATATTCAATATCCATATTGATACGCTCTTGAATGTATTTCATATCTGTAATTTCGCCACGCAAACCTCTTATTTGTGCTAAACCTGTTATGCCAGGCTTCACAAAATGACGTACCATAAAATTTTCTGTCAACTCATTGTATTGCTTGGTATGATTTAACATGTGAGGCCTCGGACCTACCACACTCATTTCTCCCATCAAAACATTGAAAAATTGAGGCAATTCATCTATGCTCGTTTTGCGAATAAATTCTCCAATTTTAGTCACACGCGAATCTCCTTTAACTGCCTGTTTTAAATCACTTTCTGCATTGACTTTCATGCTTCTGAATTTAAAACATAAAAATGGTTCATTGTTTTCGCCACTGCGCCATTGCTTAAAAATAATTGGGCCTGGACTTTGCCATTTAATAATTAATCCAATGATGGGATATAACCAACTCAAGATAAAAATGATCACCAATAGACTAAAAAATACATCAAAAATACGTTTTTCAAATCGATTATTTTGATCTTCCAAAGGTTCCATCCTTTGTGAAATTGCTTGAAAACGATGAACGGTATGAATGATCGCATTATCAGGATAACTTCCCACAACATCTGGAACAAATCGAATCCGAATACAATTTTCATCTGCGATCTTAAATAAACCTGACAAATCAGTTAAAGCTTGAGGTGCTATACAAATGTATAATTCATGAATTTTTTTTTTAGCAGCCAATTTAATTGCTTCCACTAAATTAATTTTCAACTCCTTCTTTTTGGTGTAATCAAAACTATGATTTTCATCCAAAATTCCAATGAATTTTTTATCCTCTGGATGCATCTCAAATTGGGAAGCTAATTCTATGCCAGTTTGATTAAAACCCCAAATAGCCACCGAATATTTGATGCCAGAACTACGTTCCATTCTTCGTCCAATAATGGTAATCAATATTCGGCTTATTAATATGGAACAAATCAAAAAGGTGAACGAAAAAAGTGCCTTATCTAATAAAACCGCATCCTTTAGTATAAAGGGATTCAATTTTAAATATACCAAATACAATACCTGTTGAGTTAGGAAAACTCTCCAAGATTTTTGATATAATCCTTCAAATCCATTGACCGAAAAATTTCGATAAATTTTATGGTAAATAGAGGCTATCATCCATGTTTGCATGCTGATGTACAAACCATTTTGAAAGGAATACCAAGAAGTCCACATTTCTATTTTATCGGATTGATTCAAAAATAGATAGACCGACAAAAATGCCACAAGCAGATCTACAATGAATAAACAAAAAGCCAAAATATAACGATATCTATTTCTCATAATTGACCTGAAAAAATTGAATAATTTTATTGTAACAAGCAAGTAATTTCATCCCTACTAAGGAACCCAATTGAGCAAAAACAACATCCATGAAATCAGGAAAGCGATGAGGTAAAAAAAATTGTCCTATTTCTGCAACAGAAACAATAATCAAAGAAATAAATAAGCCTTTCCATCTAGCATATTGACTTTTTATCAATAAATAATTCAGACAAAACCCGATTAAAACAAATGGGACAGCGGTCCGTAACCTGACAAACTCATCAGACCATTTTACGATAAATAAGGGCAAATAACTTTGATTTTTGAAACTTGGATTAGGCAACCAAGAAAAATAAAACACACAAAAAATACTTAAGAATAAAAAGATAAAGAATATGATTCTTTTCATAACAATTTAGAATTATCAAAAGAATAAGCACTTATTTTCTCTGATATATCACCACTTTTCTTCATTTCTTTCAAAGCCTTCAAATGATTTAAATGATGCATATCAGTTCCCGCAAAAGAATAGAGATGTTCTTGCAAATAAATGTTGGCAATTGCCTTGATTTTACTTCCATAATATCCGCTAAGAGATAATAGATTTAACTGAAATTTAAATCCAGAGGAAACCATTTTTTCCATTAAATAATTTGGACTCAGAAACTGGTATCTTTCTGGATGGGCCAAAATAGGCTGATACCCAGCCTTGATGATTTCAAACACCTTCTCGTGCCAATTATAGGGTTTCCCCAAATAGGCAAACTCAACCAAGACAAATTTTCCACTTCCTGGATAAGCCAATAAACCTTTTTCTAGCTGTTCCAAAAATTGATCATCCAACATGTATTCCGCTGCAAAACTATTGACCAATGGAGTATTTAAGGTTTGAAAAGATTCATTAATGGAATTAAAGTCATTGTTATGAATCCCAGATGCAATATGTGGAGTTGGAATCGCCTGCTTGAATCCTAAATCTACTAAACCGTTTATTAATGCTTCCGAATTTAGCATATTTTTTGCTCCATCATCTATTCCTGGTAAGATATGATTATGCATATCTATTTCTAGGTTCCAATCGTGGTAAATGTCAGGTAATTTTTTTTTGAAAAACAAAATGATTTGAGGAGGTAAGAAGTAAGAGGTAATAGGTAATAGGTAATAGGTAATAGGTAATAGGTAAGAGGTAAGAGGTAAGAGGTAAGAGGTAATAGGTAATAGGTAAAGACAAGAGGTATGAGTTACTATTTATGAGGTAAGAGAAAACTCATAATTCATAATTCATAACTCATAATTCATAACTCATAAATACCTACTTACAGAGCGTAGGTGCATTAAAGAAAGTTTGTTGTACATCCGTTTTACCAAAATAGGAATAAACATTACCTTTTAATTTAAATTCAGATTGCAATACCTGTCTTGAACGCCTATATTCTATACCCCGGTAAATGATTCTGAAATCATAGGTTTTATCCCATTCCAATAAACGAGTAGTCATGGTTCCGTTACTGGAAGGGGTAAAAGGTTGCCAAAGTTGTGTTCCCGAAACTTTATAATCAATAGGTCCTGAATACCGCAAAAGTCCATCTTTGCATTGAGTTTGTAAATCAAAATACAAATACGGGTTTGGATTAGTCCGACTATTGTTGACGGTAGAAGTAGTGGCGCAAGCAATCACATTCAATGATTTAATTAAAGGTGCCGACGCATTGGAGCCTTCATATACATTAACAATGACATCTTCCCCCGAAGGCAAATCAAATAATATTTTATCTCCGTCATTAATGCTAACGGTTTTTTCCTCAATCAGCTGTCCTACACCCTCTTTGGAACTAATCCGAATATAGATGGTTTTTGTTTCTGCATCAGGAGAAGTATAATTTAGTTCAAAGGGTTGTCCACACATAGGTTGGTAAAATGCCACCATCCAGGTAGATAAGTGGTTAACACTAATTTTCACTTTCAAACGGCCAGTAGATGGGTCTTTTTCTAAAGTAGCATCGCCTTCCTTTACCCAAGGAGCATTGCCCTCATTTTTACTCCAAAGAGGGACTTTGTCTCCAGCTTTAATGATAGACTTGGAATCAGGATTAAAGGTATTGGGTACAATATATATTTCTACTTGAATAGGCTGAGAAAAAGATTTCACGTCCACTCCTCCTAAACTTGCCATAATATTGACAGCTCCAGCTAAAATAAACCCAACAGGTGCTGATCCGATGGAAGTAATAACATTATTTAAACCGCCAGAAATGGCTGCAACAGCATCCGGAGAACTATTACTAAAGTTAGATATATTAATCGTTAAGCCATTGTTATTGGTAATTGGAGTATTATTCACATCCTTGAAAACGGTTGCGGCTGGAAATGTTGCTTGAATTTGGGTTTGAGTTACCATAACGCCTGAAGAATTCATCTCATTGGTATTCACCTTTACTACAATATCCTTTTGAGTGGTACCGTTGATGATATTTTTTTCAGAAACGACTACATTGGTTACACCGGAAGGTAAAGCAGAAGGTTTCAATAATTTCACAAATGCGTATTGCAAACTATCTACATTTGTTACAACTACATCTTGAGAATTGCTTATGTAGTTCAAGGCTTTTGCCGTAATTGTAAATTTGATTGGGGAACCTGAACTAATTTTGGTATAAGGTTTGATGGCCAAGGTGATGGCATTATTAGTCAATTTTGCATTGCCCTCGGTATCTGTTAACATTTCACCGTCGCCCGTGTAAATTAAGCCGTTTTTAACAGCATCACCTGACAAAGTAATGATTGGATTGGCTGGATAAGGATTACTGGCTTTTGGATTTGCGTCTATTACTTGTACACTTACGCGGTGAGTAATGTAACTATTGGAAATGATGGCGTTTACTCCTTCAAAAGGTCCACTACAATTTACAAGCATAAAACTCATTCCCAAAAAAAGTGCAAAAATGGAAAATAACGGATACTTTTTCATATACTTATTAAAATTAAAGACGGATTTGAAGAACTAATTGAACAAATGGGATAATCTGATATTCCCCTAAATTATCTTGAAGAATGGGTGCTTGAGTAGCCGTTAGTTCCAACATGTTGGTAGCCGTCATCCCGACTTGAGGTTTCCCTTGGTACAATACCCCTCCTTCTAAACTGATTGTTGTTTTTTTGCCGGTATAAAAACGATCATAACCCAAACCAATGTAAGGTTGAACTTTCTCCGTAGAAATTGTGGTAGTAACAGATCCAATTTCTTCTGGATTAAATGTAATACTTCCCCAAGTAACTGGATCTACCAACGACGCGTTAAAATGATAAATAGGATCTTGGATGTACCAAAAACCCGCTTTTACTTTGAGCGACTTGAAAAAATTATCAAATTTAGCATAACGCTTAATGGTATAAGTAGCATTGGAAACAAATGGGAACCATTCGTAGGAGATTCCACCCATGGGTGAGCCAATTTGTGTTTTCATGTTCATGGCATAGCGGCCCCAGTTTTGAACGAACATAGGTCCAGAAGTGCGGTAATTCCCTTCCAAGCGCAAGCGGTGTCCAAGAGCGACCGATTTAGAGAAAGATATACCATAATCATAAACAAAAAGACTTTTTATGGTCTTTCCGCCAGCGATAAGCCCAATTGACCATTTTGATTTGTTTAGAGAAAAATCAGGAATACTCGTATAATTTTTTGATTTTTGCGAGAAAGATGCAAAGGCAAAAAGAAAACAATAGAAAGACAAAGCAAAATAAGCTTGGTATTTTTTCATACAAAGGGTTAATTAAATAAAATAAAATTGGGCAATTAGAGTGAAGGAGGAAAAAATAGTATGTTATAATTTATTTTTTGATCAGTTCCTTGAACAAAAGCCAAATAAAAAGGGAGTTGGTAACGAAATATCGTTTAAATAATCGTCTAGGTTCTTTCATTAAACGGAAGAACCATTCTAAACCGGCACGTTCCATCCACAAGGGAGTACTAATTTGTTGGCCAGTCAATACTTCTAAAGCAATACCAATCCCTAGCATAGTCGCATGGATTTGGCCTTTCATTTGATTCATCCAAATTTCTTGTTTGGGACAACCTAAAGCCACAAAAACCAATTGGGCACCTGATGCATTTATTTGAGAAATATAGGCTTGATTTTCAGCAAAACTCAAAGGTCTATAGGGCGGAGAAATCATACCAGCAATGATTAATCCAGGATAATTATTCATCAGAAAAGCATTTGCTTTTTCCAACTTATCAGGGCTACTTCCATAAAAAAGGACCGGCATTTCATTTTTTGCGGCTTCTAAAAGCAAAGCATGCATAAGGTGTCGCCCAGCAATACGATCAGGTTTGAATCCGTGCAACCACTTATAGGACCAACACAAAGGCATTCCATCTAACACAGCCAAATCCGCTTGATGTAACACATCCGCAAAACTCGCGTTTTGAGAAGCCTCAACCGTCATGTGAACATTCGCAACACAGATATAAGCACTCACTTTTTTCTGGGCAAGTTCTATGATTTTAAGAATGGTGTCTGAAAAGGATAAGGTAGAGAATTGGAAGGAGAAGATATTTTTACTCATGAATAGTTTTCTTTTAAAAGAGCGATGTGAGTTAATTCTTCTAATTCTGAATCAAATCTCTTTTTAATTTTCTTAGCAGGAATACCCGCATAAATTGAATAAGGATCTAAGTCTTTTGTAACAATAGAACCTGCGGCGATGATACAACCATTGCCAATTTTCACACCACCCATGATGATTGTGCCATAACCCACCCAAACATCATCTCCAATCTTAGTAATAGAATTTAAACCTTTCCAGCTATAATTTTTATCCCTGATTTGTGAGGTAAACCGCATAGGTTTTCCAACCTCCTGAAAATTGTGATCATATTTACCAACTATTGCAACTTTATTCCCAAAAATCACTTGATTCCCAATAATGCAATCGGTTTCAATAAATGAATCACGACCAATATAAAAATCATTTCCAATGATCAGGGTTTTTCTTGCCCAAAGTCTGACACGAATACCTGCATGAAAATTTCTTCCAATGGTATACTTTTTCCAAAGAATTTTCGATAGAAATAAGTTCCTTGAAAACTTAATAAATTGAATCATTAAATAAATAATTCTTTGATTTTGTTTAAAATCCTTATTGGTAAACTCAATTTACGCTGAAATCTCTTTTGTCGTTTTAAATCAATCTCGATTAAATCAGGAAAGTCAAAATCGATTTTTTCACTTCGATCAAATCCTGTTATAAATCTAGATTTAATTCCTTTATTATGGGTGGCTTCCTGATCAAAACCATTATTATCAATTTTCGAGATCGTGGGGTAAAATGCCAATCCTTGAATATTAAATTGATGAAAAGTTGAGCGGATATACCAAGAATCGGTTTTGCCATTCATTTGAGCGCTGAGCATTTTGTTTACATCCGAACCAAGTGAAGAAAAATCAGCAACTCTTTTTCTATTTTTAATAAACTCTTGATAATCATTTACGTTCCAATCAATTTTCTGCCATCGGTCTTTCCAAGTAGCCCAGCCCCATGACCAAGATCTATTTAAAAAATATCCATCCAAGTCATTAATTGATGATTCAATTAAATCAAATGAATAACCAGAAATAGAATATACTTGATTTTTACTTTCGTAAAATTCTAATGCTTGATTCATAAATGATAGGAAATTTGTGCTCGTCAACAAATCATCCTCTAAGACAATCGCTTTGTGATAAGTTTTCATTACCTCGCTTACTCCTTCAATTATTGAACTAGCCAAGCCTTTATTCATTGAAGACTCATGAATCGTAATAGATTTAAATCCATTAATCTTTTTCAAATACCTTCTAATATCATCAATGATTATTTGATCTTCAGGCACTTTAGCTCCATCTGAATAAATGAATAAATCACTTTGGGAAGCCAAATAATTCCTTTTTAGAGCCTCAACAGTCTTCTGAAGAGTAACTAATCGTTTGTAAGTAAACAAAACAATTGGAGCAAGTTTTTGAGACATGAATTTTACAATTGACTAGTAATTTTGATTGAACGATTTACCAATAACAAGCACCTTCTACTTTGTCTGCATTTTCTACTTTATCTTCTTCATTAGGAAAAACAAAATGCTCGTTAATGATATGATCGAATTTTTGATTTTCAATCCAGCGTTTCCCTTTTATACCAAATAGCATTTGGGTAGGACCACCCAAATGGACGGCTTTTTTACCCATACGTTTCACATGAGCGGCTAATGGGAAACCATAGGCACCACAACCAATTATAGCAACATCAAAATCTTTTTGATTAATTTCAGACTTCATCGATTCCAATGCTTCAAACCAATCAATAAATTCTGACTTCACACCTGCAATAGTTTGAACAGCTTTAATGATTTGTAGAGATTTGAATTTTGGTAAAACGTTTGAATTTTCAAATAAAAGTTCTCTTTTGGTGTAATATTGACTCTCAATCGATTTACTGAAAGGATGAATTACCAACACATTTTTATCTTTTAAAATAGAAGACCAAGGAGTTGATTGAAAATAAGGCTCTAAGGTATTTAAATTTATTTGCTGTGAGGTAGATAAATATTTTTCTAAAAATCTCTCCTCTACTCTCCAACTCCCTAGTACATCTAAAATTTTCATATCCTCAATCATCATTTTAGAAAATTTTCGAATATTTTCTGTGTTACACGGGAAAAAACCTGACAAAGTATACATATTCCCAAAAATTCTCTTTTTAAAAAAAGGTCGAATAAAGAAAGGCAGATTAGGATATAGAATGGCTTTTATCTCAGTGGATCCAAAGCGCGCAATCATAGAGGGTTTTTCTTTTTCTAATTCTGATAAAACAACATTTCCAATAGATTCATCTTTATTTATAGGAGAATATAGTATCTTTTTTAAGATACCGTGGGTAAATTTAGAAAACGAATTACTCATAATTTATTGAAAAGAATGGATAGATTTCGTTTTCAATTTTGCCTCTAAACGTTTCTTTAAAAAACGATCTTTCAAAGCTTTGAAAACAAAATTGATTGTGGGTACAACACCTATCAAATGAAAAGAAAAGAAAATTGGATGAAATGTTTTATTAACGTATTGAGCTAATTGAATTGGAGAAAAGTTTAAAATGATTGGTAAATTAATTCTCAAAAATGGAAAACCGTGATTTGAAGTTTGAAATCGAATCGTTTTCAATTGATTTTGAGCTGAAAATGAAATGGAATTAAATTGATCCGTATCGATTTTTGACAAAGCAGATTGAAAATAAAAATATTCAGTTGTTGAATTTAACAAAAGAGAAAGATCATAAAAACGATTTATATTTTCATTATTCAAATGTTGGAATAAAATAGGATCAGTTAACGAATTAGATGCCTTTAAAGTTGTATATAAATTAAGTTGAGCATTGAAGGCATAAACTCGTTTAGCACGAAGAAGACTGCCAAACAAAATGGCTGCAAATCCTCCTGCAGAACTTCCAATAGTAAAAATTTCAAACCCATTCGTTTCCATTTTTAAAAAATCTACTAATTTATCAGGATGATCAAGACTTGAATTGATACCGCCTAAATACCATTGTTTCTGAATATCTCTTATAAAAATATGCTTTCTTGCTTTTGGAAATCTGTTCCTTCTCCATTCATATTTATCCCTTTGAGTGATCGAATAATTGAAAGAATCTGCAGTGTTTGGGTAATAAATTTCATTACTACTGAAATAGATTACACATGTATGGTTTTCGACTTGTTCATTTTCAATGCTAAATTCTATTTTATAATTATCTGCAATAAACGCTTCTTTAACAGAATTAGAATCTATCTGAAAAATCATTTTTTTTTCATTAGCCATATTTGTGGAAATAATACTCGAAGATGCGTTGTTAAAAATGATTTTATAGCAACCACAATTCCAAAATATTTTAAGTTATAATTGAAAAAGATAAAAGGCTCTGCTGAACCTAAAGGTGAATAAAGATTTCTTAAACGTGCTTTAAAATTAATTTCAGGAAGGCACCATTTAGGTAATCCGTCTTTATTAGAACAGGTACCAATAAATTGACCTGTTGAATAGGAAAAGATATGCCGTTTTTTAGCTCTTAAACTATATTCGTTATCCCCAATAGCATGTCGAAAAGTCCAATCCAAGTTTCCCACCTTTAAATAAGCTTCGTGAGGTACTAAAACACAGTTCCCATTAATAATATCAGCAATTTGTAGGAATCCATTTGGGAAATTTGGCTGATATTTTTTGTTAATTAGTTTGCAACCACCATAAGTTAAAATAGCAGGATCATTGGGAGATTGAATACTTCCGCAAATAATACTCTTAAAATTTGTCTGAATGGCAGCATTAAACAGATTTAGTAAACCATTATGGAATAAAAATGTATCATCGTTCAACCACAAATAAGCATCAAAATCCTCTTCTGATTCAATAGCTTTCTGCCAAGCCGTAAACATTCCTCTATTCCAATAAAGGTTACCATTTCCTTGTATTACTATTACTTCTGGAAAATTTAAATGTATTTCAGTACTAGTTCCGTCTGTGGAACCGTCGTCTACAAGAAAAATTTGAATTTCAAATTCCTTCCCTATCCCATCTTGCTTATATAAATGTTTTAAGCAATTTAGAGTTAATTGCACTCTATTATGACAAGTTATTAGTACGGCTATTTTTTTTAATTTCATTATTTAAGATTCAATTTGACTTAAATATTGATTTTTAATTTCTATCATAGAAAATTTTAATTGCATTAGATTATATCCCTCTTTCTTAAACGAATTTATTTTAGTAGAATCGTTTAATAATTCAATTAAATAATCTATCGATTCTTCAGGACTTTCGGCTATAAAACCAGATTTCCCGTGTTGAATTATTTCGGGACTTCCCAATGCAAATTTGGTTGTAACAACCGCTAATCCTCCAGCAGCAGCTTCTCCTATTACTTGAGGATAAGCATCAAATCTTGCTGGTAAAATTAAGATATCGTTTTCTTCAAAAATCTTTTTATGCTCCTTTGTCCCATAACGAACATGGGTATAAACGTTAATTCCCTCTACGTCTATTGATTTCTCTGAAGTTAAAATTGTCAATTCACATTTTGATCTAAGACGCGTTTCCCAAGCATTTATTAAAACATCGCCACCTTTTCTTAACCAATCTCCTCCAATAAATAAAACTCTTGGCTTTAAAGGTGTTTCCCTAGGAGGAATACTTAATTTTTCAATAAGAAAAGGTGCTGGAACCTTAAACAATTTTGCTTTATCTATACCATAAACGTGTTGAATATTATCTAACGATGCATCAGTCCAGCAAAAAATTTTATGACATTTATTGAAAATTTTTTGATGGAGATAAAAAATAAAATCCTTTTTGATTTTATCACCATAAACTTCAGAGCGTAAAGTTCTTGTCCAATCTAAAACAACAATTCCCTTTTCTCCTTTCCATACACCATAAGAAAATAATGCTGGACTCAAGTTTTGAAACAATATATATCCACCATTTTTTGCTATTTCGCTAACTCTTTTTCTAAGTGAAATGGTAGATTTTAATCTGTAAAAAACACTTTTATAAAAACTTATTTTATTTTGACTATTTTCCACATGATCTCCAGCAAAACGGAAAAAATCCATTTCATCTGAAAAAAAAAACTTAAGATTTTTTTCCAGTGTTTGATTCTCAAAATCTACTGGAAATGTTACAAATAGATTAATATTTTGTTTTTTTGAAGTGATTTTGTTTTCTCTCATTATTTTTTTGTGAGTAAAATTGATACTAAAAAGTGTAATCAGATTCAAAAAAGCTTTATTGATAAAAGAATTGAAACGATAAAAAGTATTTTAGAATTTATTGTAGGTTAACACATTCAAGAGATTAAATACTTCCATTCCGAATGATTTTATGCGTTAAATCATTCCCCTATTAGAATGGCCATAGGTTTTTTTGTTTTTAATTTGCGATTGGTTTTTAAATATACCTTGAATCCAAACCTTAACTTCTTCATCGGTCATTGCTCGAAAAGATTTAGAAATGCAAAAACCAATCATAATCCAAATAACAAATGTATTCAATGAATAATTATTAAAATCTTCTACCCAAGCATACAACCACCGGAAAGCTAAAAAAAGGCCCATGATTTTAGAATAGACATTGTTGGAGTAACTAATTGCTAAAGTTGAAGCCCGAAAAAAAACCAAAAAATAAAGTATCACACCTACTATACCAGTCCAAGTAAAAACATTTAAAATAGATACCTCATTGGATATTCGTTCTTTGGTACCGGTAATTTTAGATAAGGAAGCGAACAGTTTGGTTTCATTACCTCTTGAAGGACTGCGTCCAATTAACCAACTATTGTATTTTTTAGTAGTCAATAGCACTTCAATATATAAAGGTGTTCGGGTATCTGCCTTAAGATCTTGTTTTACTAATTTTCCATCTCCATTATCACCGACTGATTTATATTCTCCTTTAATGTATTCATCAATTTTGAAAACATTAAAAGTATTGGTAATAGCGAGTGTAAATAAAATTATAGGTAAAAAAAACAAGATGGTTTTCATTAGTTGGAAGAAACTTTTACCTAAAAAAATTCTAATGTAATAAAGCAAACTAAAAAGTAAAGACAAGCTAAATTTGATAACATTACTACGAGCACCCAAATCACTAAAAAGAATTAATAAAACGAAGGACAACAGGATTAGTTTCCAACGCAATGTCAAAGCAGAAAAAAATAAAAGTAAAAAAATGATCCCAGATAAATAAACACCATATGCATATTTGCTAATAAAAAAAATAAAAATAAAAAATAAGGGCAAAACATATTTGACATAAAATGAAAATATCTTTTGCAACAGTAATTTATTTGATGAAAGATAAGCAACTACAGGAATCAGTAATGCAAATGAATTAACTAATAATCCCTTAAAATCCCAATATCCATCTGCTATAAATACTCCTCTGATGATGTTAATAATATTAAACAGCAAATAAATCTTAACAAATCTAAAATTGGAATTCTCTTTTAAATCAAAATATTTCACTTTTGATCTCCAAAATACATAGAGTACGTAAGCATTGATCATCATCCACAACGTAAAATTTCCAAATACAGATAATGCACTTGTACCAACATCTATACTTACGATACTATAAAAAGTAATGAACAAAATTGCCCATGACTCTTGAGGTATTTTATTTCTGTAAATAATAGAATTCATTATTTATTTTACTACTAAAATTGTTTACCAATACAACTTATAAAATTCAGTTGCATTCGTTTAAATATGATACAACACATAGATACTTAACTTTGAGGTATTTATCAAAATGATAATTCTGTTTGAATTCGCAACAATGACTATAATTGCAATGACAAGTATTTAAAAAAAATCATGTAATTATTTGCGATGAATTTACGATTTAAAAGATATTAATAAAGTTTGAATACTATTTCAGCTAATTAATTTTTGAATTTTTGTTTTTGAATATATTTAATAATTAATGAAATCTAACACACCGTTATTTTAAATCTTCAAGTTTTATTTTAACTATTGTTTCTATATCTGAAACCCACCATTGATTCTTAATTAAAATATCTCTTTTTTCCTGTGGAAATCGATACTTTATTATTTTTGCAGGAACTCCCCCTACTATTGCATAATCAGGAACATTTTTAGTTACAACAGAATTGGCTGCGATTACTGCTCCATGACCTATAGTCACACCATCCATAATTATTGCTCTTGTACCTATCCAAACATCATTATGTATAATTATAGGTTTATATTCTAAAATATTTAAATTTTCTTCTATTATTTTTAATTGTAAAGGATTTCTAATTCGATAAAAAATAGGTGATGTCGATAGCAAATCTAATGGATGATTTCCTAATCCTATTAATACATCATTAGCTATCGAACAAAATCTTCCTATTGTAGTATTTTGTACCAAACAATTTTTACCCAAATAGGTATAGTGGTTTATTATTGAATTATTAACAATACAATTTTCTAATAAATGCACATTTTCATGTAGAATCGTTTTGGAATCCATACTACAACCCTTGTCTATAATCACATTTTTAAAGCGCAATTTATTTTCAATATCGCGAGCACCTTCATTAGCGATTTCTAGTAGTTTTTTAACAAAACCCAAAGGCAATAAAAATATTCTAACTATTTTTTTCATCATTTACCAATAACAAGCTCCCTCTACCTTTTCAGCATTTTTAGGTCTAGCATTTGCACTCGGCCTAACCCAATATTCATTGATTAAATTCGCATAAGAACCGTGGGGTATTCCCCACTCTTTTACACCATAATTAGGATCTTCCCAGCGCTTTCCTATTATACCAAATAATAACTGTAAAGCGCCTCCCAAATGAACTGATTTTTTACCGTTTCTTTTTACGTGAACTGCCAAATGAAAACCGTAAGAACCACAACCAACTAAGCAAACGTCATAATCTAATTTGTCAATTTCAGATTTCATGTAGTCTAAGGCATCAAACCAATCTTTAAAACTGTCATCTCCTTCCCCCAAGGTTTGAACCGCTTTAATAACAGTTAAACTTTTAAAATCAGGCAATACCTCTTTATTATGGAAAAGCATTTTTCTATTTTTATATTGATGCTCAATGGTCTCTGCAAAGGGATGAACCACGATCACTTTTTTCCCTTCCAAAGCCTTCGTCCAAGGCGAATTAGACCAAAACGGTTCCAACAATCTTAAATGTACTTTTGGGGCTAGCTGCAATTCTTTCTCAAACAACTTTTCATCAGCTAACCAAGAGCCTAAAATATTAACTTCGGGGATATCCTGAAGCATTAATTCGCAGAACTGCTCAATTTTATCTTGTCTTGCTGGAAAAAAACCACTCCAATTCTGCATTTGATTGATGATCTTATGCTCCCACCACCAAGGATTACTTTTACCTCTAAAATAATTAATGTACATATTTTTTTGATAATGAACACCTACATAATTAGCTAAACAAGTCAGCTCTGTACTTCCAAACCGTGCAATCATACTAGGTTTTTCCGCCATTAAGGCATCATAAATAATTTTAGAGGCAATATCCGCATCTTGAATGCACTCTGGCTTAATCGCCTTTGTTTTAATAAATAAAGTGTTATAAACTTTACGAAGACTTTTTAAAGCTATTATTTGGTATTTATTCATTTAAACTAAAATTTATACTGCCATCTTCATTTGCGGTAATCCATTCTTTACTATTTTGATATCCATGCCAAAAATCTTTAGAGCATACTTTTATATTTCTGTTCAATAAAGCTGGCTTATAAGAAAAAGAACTTTTACTTGTAATGAGTACATCTGCAAAAACCATATGTAAAAATGAATCTTGTGCGTTCATATCTAAACAAAAATGTAAATTCTTAAATTGTGAAAATTCAGGAAAATCGCATTCTAGCCCTTGTGAAAAAAGATAAATAACGACAAGCTTACTAGTTTTAATACTATTCAATACATTCTTTAGCACGGATACAAAATAATCGTTTCCTTGCCAACGCATCAATAAATTGATATTTTGATTTTCTTGCCCAATGACAATATCTCCTCTACGAACGTGAATTGCAATGTTAAACGATTCCTTATCATAAATAAATTGATTCTCTTTTCTGGCAGAAGCAGCATGAAATTTTTTCGTGATAGCATCCAAAACACCAAACTGATCACGATAAAATTGATCTTGCTCGGCCACAAATACTACTTTTTTATGTAAATAGGATCTTATTATTTTTTGCTGTAATTCAACTTCTGCAACGTTGTCTTCATCAAATAATGGCAGGCGAACTTTATAATAACCAATACTTACTAATTCTTCAATTTTTTTCTCACCTTCTCCAAACCCTAAAAAAGAGTCCCAATTTGCTTTCGAAAAGGGACTATGGGCAAATTGCAAACCAAATTGCCTTGCAAACCAATATCCTGCAATCCAATTGGCCATTTGATGACCAATACCTGCACCAGGATTAGGGATGGCTAAATAGTAATTAGAATAATCAATATTAGAAATTTTCTTATTACAAATATAATGCCAATAACTTTTGTATAATTTAGAGTAAAAATTTTTGTTTCTAGAATTTGAAACAATTAAGTTCCAAATACGCCTTTTTACCTTATATCTGAATTCAGATAAATTCATTTATTCTTTAATTTTAAAATAATTAAATCAAAAGAACTCTTGATTTCAATAGGAAATCGTTTAATTTTCGCTTTAATTCTTTTATCTAATGAGATAGTTTTCCGATAAAAAAAACCACGTTTAGTATAATCAATTTTGATATTATGCGCTTCACACAAGGGAACGACTTCTTTAAACCATCGTCCACCAATTACGGCTGTAAAAATATATGGAATGATTTCAAAGGTATTTAACTGAACCCATTTTTTATCTACTACAAAAAAATTATGTTTTAAAATGGCCGCTCTTTTTGATCCCCACCATTCAAAATTCCAAGCTGTTTCATACGGACGAGGATATTGTTTCAAAGCCTCTTTTCTCCATAAAGCAGCTTGGCAAGAGATTCTATCTTGGTGCCTTTTGGGTATAGTGTATAAATTCTCATATTCTGAAATTTTATCAGCAGGTGAGCCTTGGTCGGTCAAATGAATACAATCTATTTCAGAATTGTTCTGTATCATTTGAACATATTTTTCAACCAAATCATTTTTTACAAAATCTTTTAAGAAATAATCTTCTTGCATGTACAAAATAGTATCGATTTCGATTGAATTTAATGCTCTTAGTAAACACTCACTCCAAGTAATTTTTTTACCAGGATTGTCTTTGTTATTTTGAATACTTATGATATTTAATCCAGGATAGGTAAATTCTTTCGTTTCGGTATTTAAAAAAATTTTGCCTTCATAATCAGGCCAATATTTATGGAATAAAGTAAAAAAAGGAACCCAACAATCTTCAAAACTGTCGGTTGTGTTTATTAGTATGGAGTAATTTGATTGCATTTCAATATTATTTCTTAAAACTTATTTCTTTAATTACAACACATGGATTGCCTGTAGCAAATACATTGGCAGGTATACTTTTGGTCACAACACTCCCAGCCCCGATCACAGTGTTATCGCCTATCGTAACACCAGGCAAAATGGTAACATTTGTTGTAATCCATACATTATTTCCAATAATTATTGGCTTAGCAATTACAGTCGAAAAATTCTCAATATCATGTGTAGAGGTGATAATCATATTTCTGAAAGAAAAAGAACAATTATTCCCTATTGTAACTAGTGCATAAGCAAGAATATAAGTATCTCCCAAGCCAACATTTTCCCCTACGCTAATAAGTGGTGATGATCAGTAAAATCCTTCATTGAAAGAAGTAGTTAAAGGTAAATTAAAAGCTTTGCACAATGCCCTTTTCAATAATTTACTATTCCCGATAAACGGAAGAGAATTAAGTTTTAATAGTAGACGTGTTTTTTTAAAATTAGAAGGACGTTTTAATTTTCCTATTTCGTAAATAATAATATTCATGAATGACCAACAATAGGATATCCCTTACTACGCCAAAATAATTTTGTATAATAAATATAACATTTAGCAACAAAATT
>Ga0114962_10001468_pt1 | contig 20317 bp, 18 predicted proteins | sample C_130820_MF_Meta_FD_87017 | JGI IMG/M metagenome (GOLD analysis project Ga0114962, IMG submission 87017) | Freshwater microbial communities from Lake Croche, Canada to study carbon cycling - C_130820_MF_MetaG | ecosystem: Environmental > Aquatic > Freshwater > Lake | place: Lake Croche, Canada... | reverse complement strand
CATGTACCAATTGACTTAATTTAACTCTTTCTACTAGGTAACCCATATCTAATATATATTAAATGCCACTTTTGAATATTTATATATACAAATATGAAAAACATAACAAATCTTAATAAGAATCTAAAATATTTAGGAGAAAAATATATAAATGGTAGAAAATACATAAATTATATTTGTGAAAAACATGGTCAAATTTCACAAAGATATGATGTGCATATTAAAAACTTGAATTGTAGCAAATGCTCAAAGGAAAAAGAAGGAGCATATACAAAAGAAAAAATTTTGGAAAAAGCGAAACCAAACTACAAATATATTATAGAGGATAAAATATACAAATCAAGAGATTATATAAAAATAATCTGCAATCAACATGGTGAATTCACTCAAAAAATACATAATCACTTCTATCTAAACCAATCTTGCCCAAAATGTATTTATGATGATAAAAGAAAATTATCACAAGGCATAATAAATAAAATAAATGGCAAAAAATTAAAAATTTTATCATATAATGGATATGATAAAAAATCAGAATTCGTCTGCAATATTCATGGTAATTTTAAAGGATTTATAGATAACACAATCGGATATGGGTGTCCAACTTGTTCTAGAGAAAAAAATTCAAATCTTGAAAAACTAAAATTCATTGAAAAGTCAAAAAAAGAATGGAAAGGAATTATAGAGTTTGATTATTCAACTTTAGAATATAAAGGTTCCTCACACAAAATGAAGATATACTCAAAAGAAACTGGATGGATTAAACAACTACCATATAATCATCTAAATGGATTTTTACCAAAAATATCAACAGGTGAAACAATAATTGAATCTATATTATCAAGAAATAATATATTGTTTATCAAGCAAAAAACATTTAAAAATTGTAAAAATATCAAAAGTCTAAGATTTGACTTTTTTATACCATCAAAAAATATATGTATAGAATTTAACGGAATTCAACACTACAAACCCGTCGAACATTGGGGAGGTAAAAATAAATATTTATATCAAATAAAAAATGATGAAATAAAGAGTAAGTTTTGTGAGGATAACTCAATAAAATTGATCGTAATATCCTACAAAGATTCTATATTAAAAAAAATAAACGAAATATGTTAAACTCCAAACCAAACAATAGTAACTATCACCAAGGAAATTATATACCAATAAATAAAGACAAAGTACTAAAATTAAATGCCCAAGGCGGAATATATTATCGTAGTTCCTGGGAGCTAAAGCTTATGCAATTTTTTGATAAAAATAAAAAGGTTGTTATGTGGTCATCAGAAAATATACAAATACCCTACCAATTAACACACTATGAAAAAAATGGGGATATAAATTTAAAATCACACTGCTACTACCCAGATTTCTATTATGAAGTTATTAGAGATGATGGGTCTTTGCAAAAAGTAGTCGCTGAGGTTAAACCAAAAGAAGAATATAATGACGTTGTATTATTTGAAAAAAAACTATTTAAAATACCAAAAGATGCAAATTTGAAAAAACTAAAAAGTGTCGAGTTTAAATTCAAAATGGCACAAAAGAACTCCGAGAAATGGAAAACAATGATAAAATATTGTGATTTAAAAGGATGGGACTTTATTATTATCACCGAAGATCATCTTAAAAAAATGGGATTATTATAAATAGTATAAGAATTATAACCTTAATCAAGGATGAGATTTGCTCAAATTTTTTACTCCTACTAAAAATTAACCATCTTAAAATAGATGTACCAATTGAATAACTTAATAAAAAAATTGCCCAAACTTTAAATGGTGTGAATAAAAGTATAAATAACCAAATCCAATAAATAATAGAATGTGCATAATATATCATGTCTAATAAAATCCACTTATTATCAGAATACATTAACATTCTCTGTTCTAAACTTCTCTCTAAATGAGAAATGTTAAACAAATAGTAAAATGTCGAGATGATAAAAAATATAGCTAAAATATTCATGGCTTAAAAAATATTTCCTCAAACTTGATTAAGTTTCTCATTTCGTGTTCCATCAATCTCATTGAGGTTTTTTCTTTTAAAATATCAAATAAACTATCAGAAATGAAACACTCTACCATATCCCCACTGATCCTATCATATTCCTCAGGAACCAAAATCTCAGACTGTCTGATATTATAAATATCATTAAGATATTGTTTATGACACCCTGATGATAAATGAAGAGAACAACCATCAGGTCGGATCCCCCAACCTCTTTCCGATTCTTCCCATAATTGAAAATAACACTTATTCATATTTATTATTTATGAGCAAGATGGTAGAATTTAACTACCTCCTCAAATATGGAATATTTGCGTGCTAACGTAACACCTAATCTGCATAGTCATTATATATGACACTATCTACTTTGTTTATTTTTAAACAATTCTATCTTTTATCAATTATTAAAGTGAATGAAGACCTTGACCATCATTTGATCCTTCAAGTGAAATTAATCTTATCGAATTTTCAGAATCCCCTTTCTTCTTGTAGATTTCGTTGAAACCTTTGGCTATCCCCCTTTTAAAAACCTCGGTAAAGTACGCAAAGGCATTGACGGATTTTTCTTCATTAAAGTTAAACCAATTTTGATACATATCAAGTAAGCCGGACTGGAAACAATCCATTTTATCATCGTTACTCCAATATCTCATTTTTTTGATTGTTTCTTTACCAAGAAGTTCTAGCATTTTTTCAGCTTTTCTGGTCAATTTTCCTTGAGCCTTTGATACAAGAATCTCAACATATAATTCACGATTATTTAAGTACATTCATAAGCATTTATTTTTTAATCACAGAGGATTAGTGATGCTTTCATGTTATATATCAATATTCATGACGAGTTGTTAAAAAGCATAAAAAAAACCTCGAAATTTTAGAGGTTTTTTATAAAATTAAGTTTAATAAAAAACCCTCCTAAAAACTATTTTTTAGGAGGGTTTAAATATATTTATTATTGTATTAAAGTCTAGTTCTTTCTTTGTATTGAAGTTCTTTAATAGCTTGAAGTTCTTCACTAATGCTACTTTCCCTCTTCTGTAAGTTTTTAAGAGCTTCTTTCAATACTTTAGTTTCACCTAACATTTGAAGAGATGCTTTTACCTTAGAAATATTGAACTCAACATCTTCAAGTTTAAGAGTGATTTGTCTTTCTTTATCTTCAAGTTTTTTCTTACTAACAACCTCTTTGCTCAATTTAGCTTCAAAGAAATAAGTTAAATCAAAATTCAATTCATTTCTTACTTCATTAACTAATTCGATTGCGCTTTCATATTTAAAGAACGAATAACCATATCTTTCATCACATCTGTAAACAAAAAGATTATTTTTATAATTGAAAGCAAATACTTCTAAAGTAGGATTAATTAAGTTAGAAACTCTCTTAACAACATCTAATTCAACAAAAGAATCCATGTTCTTAGAAACTTCTTGAATCAATGGATAGAAATTCTTATTTATAATAGGAATAACCGGAGATGAGAAAATACTCTCAAGAGTTGATTCTTCATTTAATTCATCATCATTGATGAAAATACCCTTTTTAGAAACACCTAAACCAAGAGTTAAATATTCAGAAATTCTGAAATCAATTCTTGATTCTGAAATATTAGCAAACTGTAAAGCAGTTTGTAAAGTTCTTAAAGTTCTCAATCTTGCCTCATCTTTAACATGAGTCTCAAGTAGAGTCTTTTCAATTACATTCTCAGTTAAAATAAACCAAGAATCTTTAATGAAAGATAAGTGTCCAGATTCAACTTGCTCAACAATAGTATAAACTGATTCAGCCTTACCACCACTTAAAAGATTATTTCTCTTTTCTGGAGATTTTGTTAAGTTGTGAACAAATAATTTAATTTCTGGAACCCAGTCATAAATTGCTAACTCATTAAGAATTTTAGACAATCTATCTTGATCTGTTTCTAAATTAATAGTTTGTAAAAGAACATTAATAGGTTGTCTATAAAGTTCACCTTGATTTTTTGAATTCAATACATTATACAAACTTTTCAATTCATATAATAACTCATATTGAGCCATATCATCATTAAGACTCTCCAAGAAAGACTTAACTTGCTTATCATAAGTGTATGGTTTTAATCTTTCATTCAAAGAATGGATCATTTGCTTTTCAGCAAACTCTGTATATCCATTTAGATGACCTTCAATAATATAAGCCACGTCTGACGCATCAAAAGTCAAGGACTTTTTAAAGTTGAAAAGCTCAAGTTTTAGATTCTTCATATTTTAAAAATTTATTTTTTTATATAACTATATATTACATCTAAAAAGTCATATTTTGACAATTTTGATTATTTGTTTTGTGATAAGTCTCCCGTTCCAGCATTAGGATTATCCGTTCTCGGAGAACCCGTTCTCAGAGCAATAATATTATTAAACCAACGAGTCCTATAAGGCTGAACCTCAACAGTGGTAAGGAATGCAGGATAAAACGTCTGAACCTCTAATGTGGCTGACATCTTTATTACATTACCATCACTCTTTAAATTCTTCTCCCTTGTTATCTCAATCGCATTTGTATCCGGTTGTAACATAACAGCATCAATATTCATGTAATTATACTCAAAATACATAAACTTATAAAGCCACAATGTATTCATAATTGCCTGAGAACATTTAAAAACATCCACCTCAGTCTTCAATAAAATTGACATATCATATGTGGCAGTAATAGGGATAGCCCTAACCTTATTTAAGGTTCTTTTTACCTCTACATTATCCTCAACTACATTTCTTAACCAAATATTTGGATTACGAAATTCATCTGAACGAATTTGCCAATTAGATAAGGTTATATGGCCTCTTGGAATTTGATCTGTATTTAATTCAACAAATCGATTAGTTGATGCAATATCATCAGTAAAAGCATCTAAAAGAAATCTCTCATCACCAGTCATAGAATAATAAAAAGGAACATTAACATCCACATCACCCGATGTGAATTTATTTACCCATTTAACCCTACCCTCTAATGTATCGAGAACGCACATTGTAAGGTCTCTCAAAAATACATCATCCCAATTAAATTTTTCACCTATCATATACTATCTATTTTAAGCCTTCAAGTTCCTTACGACACAAACTTAAAATCTCTTCTTTATTTTTCTGTATAAAATCCCATCCAAATTTCTTAGCAGTATTTGAATCCTCTTTAAAAACAGTAGTCTCAATACAATTTATATAATCATCATCTGTCAATTTATCATCATAATATGCCTCATCATCACCCCATACATAATATCCATATTCATCCGACATCATAGGATCTGATGGACGTATAAAATTAACAACATCATTTATAATATTATTTGAAACCCTACTATTAGAATATTTTGAAGATGTATCAGAATCATAATCAGGGTTATCCAAATACCATTGTAATATTTCAATCGTTTGTTCTGGTGTATATTGACCCATATTTGTATCATCATACTCACGAATTATAACAAAATCACCATCAACTGCTGCCAAATGATACAAAACACTATTAATTAACAATGTTAAACTTTTCTTACTATTGGATTGCAATTTTACACCACTTGGTAACTTTGAAATCAAATCATCAATTTGACCTGATAAGTCCTGATCAAAATTTTCAAACATTTTCAAATATTTCATATAAAACTATTTTAATTTAACGTATATATTAGATATGTCAATCAATAATTTATTACTCTGGGAAAAATGGCGACCAAAAACATTAGAAGATACAATATTACCTGAAAGAATTCTCAAACATATAAAGTTCGGTGTAAAATCCAATTTAATATTTTATGGGAACTACGGAACTGGTAAAACATCACTAGCCAGAATATTAATTGGAAAATATTCAAAAGACAAAGCCTTTTTAGAAATAAACTCATCACTTTATACTTCAGTTGAAATACTTAGAAATGATATTGAAAAATTCTGCAAAACCATGCCAATGTTTGATTCGGAAGATCCGAACAAATATATTCTGCTTGATGAGTTCGATAGAACTAGTCTATCCTTTCAGGACGGTCTAAAAGCATTCATCGAACAATACCATAAAAATGTAAGATTCATTTTAACTACCAATCATTATAATAAGATATCAGATGGTATAAAATCAAGATTTACTTCTATCAATTTTGATCCACAAACACCAGAAGAAGAAAAACAAGTTAAGACTGGAATTTATAAAAAAATAATGGATGATGTTGCCACAAAAGAAGAAATCAAAATTGATAAAGAAAATTTAATTTCTCTTATCAATAAAAAATATCCGGACATAAGATCTATTTTTGTCGAGTTGCAAAATATTAAAGACACCGGAGAAATTTCATCTTCCGGAGCAAATATCAACAATAAACTTAAAACTGATACTTATAATCTTATCTATGATAAATCTGCTGATTATGAAAAGATATACCATTTTTTAATGTCTTGTTATGGTGCTGAGAAAATGGACTTATTATTCCAAATACTTGGAAAAACTTTTATTGAGTGGTCACTTCAAGAAGGAAAAAATATTGATAAACTATTCAAATGTAATTATGTAATATCTGATTACAGATCTAAATTAGATGGACAAACAGATCCAATCCTTTTAGGAATGACTGTTGTTGGAAAGTTTAGAGATATCTTACTTACTTAAATATTCTTTAAGTTTATTTAAATATTTCATAACATACTATATATATTAAAGGCACATTCAATTTAAATATATAATTCATGCCAGAATTTGATTTTAGAGACCATTATATTGGTTACACAGGACATCCAAGATTCACAATCAACAAAATTATTGTTGATGATATAATTAGAGTAATTGTTCAGAAGTATGAAATGATAATATTTACCAATAAAGGTGAACTCTTAGGTGATCCAGATTTTGGAGCAGATTTACCAAAACTATTATTCCAAACTAAAATATCATCACAATCTGTTAAGACACTAATAACAAGACAAATTGATGCTTATATACCAGAACTAAATGGAACTAACTATGGTTTGGAAGTCTCATTTGAACAAGATCCTGAAAATTATCAAGATGTAATGATAATAGATTTTACTCTTGCAGATTATGAAGTAAATACCATAATTACTTAAGGATAAACTATTCCGACACCGAGTCAGTACTAGCAACTTCTAATTCAAACTTTATTTTACCACAATCATATATTTTTAATAAATTCAAATTAGATTCTGATACACTTGTTTTAGACTTTCTAAATCTTGACTTATGTATTCTCTTTTTATTTATTATATATTTATAGTCTGGATTTCCTTCTGATATCTTTATAAAATTTAAGGTTTCATATAATCCCCCAATAGACCAGTCTCTATCAGCATATGAAATAATTCTTAAAGGATTATAATGTGATATGAAATAGTTTAAAAGTTTAGAAGCAGCACCAATGACAGAAGTATTCAAAATATTACAAAATCTAGAAAGATTCCATTCCATATTCGGCATTGATTTACGACCCTCAAAGTGGTCGAATGTCATCAATGATACTAACTCACCTTTATAGTACAATCCGAGTTTTAAAACGCTATTGATCTTTGATTGAATGTGATTCTCATTCAGAAATTTATTAGATATCTTAGAATCGCTAATAACCCTAACTTCACACTTTCTGGCATATATCTTTATTTTTGTATTCCCTATTATATTAGATATCATAGATTTAACTATATCTTGCTTAAATTCCCAATCATCTTCCCAAATATGTATAATCCTTATACCCCTCTCTCTAAAATGTTCGGTTTTATTAACATGATAATCTTTATCCTTATATTGACTTGAATGCCAATAAAGTCCGTTAAATTCAAACCCCAGATTTAAATCTGGCAAATAAATGTCAATTTCTTGCCTACTATCTGTATATGATTGTATTATTTTACCACCATAAATACTGAAAATGAACTCAAATAACAACTGCTCTTTAATTGAACGATGATTACCTATTTCGTAACATATAGTACATAGAGGCAAGTCTGATTTCTTTCTCCAAAAGAAAGCATCTGAATTTGTTTCAAAGTTGTGATCTTTTCCACAATCACACCTAAATAAAGAAATACCATTTTCTAAATATTTAATATAATTTGGATGATTACCAATTATTGTTGTTTTGAAAAAATGATCACTTGATGAATAATTATCAACGCCATATTTTTCTAAATTTGTTTTTTTAATTTTCTGTCTAATAAGATTTGATTGCAGGACATACTCAACACCATATTTTTCTAAATTTGTCTGTTTAGTCTTACCTTTAACTTCTTCTGATTGTGATGGAAACTCAACACCATATTTTTCTAAATTTGTTTGTTTGGACTTCTCTTTATATTCACCAGTTTTAGTATAGTTATCAACCCCATATCTTTCTGTAGTGGTTCTCTTTACTTTTTCTTTTATTTGTTTGTTTTGCAAAACAAACTCAACACCATATTTTTCTAAATTTGTTTGTTTGGACTTCTCTTTATATTCACCAGTTTTAGTATAGGATGTTACTCCATACTTTTCTAAATTAGTCTTTTTTGTTTTTTCCTTACAAACATCTGTTTTGGTATAATTATCAACGCCATACTTTTCTAAATTTGTCTCAATAATACTACTTCTAACTTCTTTCAATTGTAAGGTATATTCTACCCCATATTTAATAATATTATTTTCCCTCTTTTTTCTATTTTTACAAATACTATTATTACAACAGCACATATTTTGTATTTCTAGTTGTTTAACATATTTATAATATTGCTTATTAAAAATAAAACCACAATAATCACAAGAAACGGAAACTAATGCGTGTGATTTTTTAGATAAACTATTAATACCAATTGTAAATATATCACCTATATTAATAGATTTTGAAAATCTTCTATAAAACATTAAGTTTTTCTTATCTATTTTAATATCTATTGATTCGGTTAATAACATATACTATATATTATATACATAGATCCCTATTTTGTTATCATGGAGTTTTAGGGATAAACTATTCCAATAACAGCGTCTGTATATTGCTTAGATGTCAAGTTAGTATATGATTCTAATTCTCTTAAATCAAGAATTCCTTTAATTTCATAATTCTTTTTATCTCTATAAGCTGCTCCGTAGCCGTTTTCAGATGAAACTTCAATTACTAAATACGGATCAATATTTGAATCGATTGTAAAGTTATAAGGATATAAATTATCACCTCTTCTTCTTTCCGTAATATGTTGTATAGGAGATAAATCTATCTCTTTCCAACCATATGTTGATGTTCGAGTAATATTTAACCAATTACTATTTGACTGATCACTATCTAAGTAAGGAGTAATAACAGAAGCTGTTACTCCACCATAACCACTATAAATATAAAACTCTCTGGAATACTTAACAATATCAGAAACATTATATGTTGTCCCAGAAATCCAATCAGAAACATTTTCATATTTCCTTGGATTATTAGTCTTATTATCATCAATCACAGACTCATACAACTTACTATAATAAACTACTCTATCACCCGTCATATAGTTTTTAAAAGCATACCATTCTCTATAAATCTGATATGTCCTTATATCAACAGTATAAGAATCAGGAAAATCTGATTGGGTTATACCAGCATATGGGGAATAAGATTGTGTTGGTGAATAAAAATCCAATACACAATTATAAACAGTAGAACCATTATTTACAGGCATTAAATAAAGCTCATTCAACTTAAATGATACCGGAGTAAAATCTTCAAAAACCTTAATAACTTTAACATCCCTTGTTATATGTGAAATAGTAGTTTCAGCAACAAAATCAGCCTTACCTGTTATATCCAATATCTTATGTGTAATCGGAATGATATTCTTCTCTAACCAATGTTTTAACCCATTAAGTTTAGTTTGAACCTCCTGTAAAGTATAATTCAAAACATTATTACCCTCTTTATCAGTAATCCTATAAGTCAAATTAAATAAATTAGTGTCCTCATAATTATCATTAGGAAAAGTGTGTTTAAGGAAATCACTATCCGACCATCCCTTCACACTATTATCAAATATATCAGGAATCTCTACTTTATATAATTGGAAATAATTAGGAGAAAGAACATTTATATTTCTATAATATTCATTCAACTCTAAATCATTATATCCAAAATAGTTAATAGCATTAATAATAGCCTTATAACTTCCAATATATGGATAAATCATATTTCTCATCATTAACATTTCCTTTCTCTTTCTATTAAGATAAACCCAATCAATACCCTCTTCTTTAATATCATATTCTTTAAAAATATAAACATCATCCGATGATATTAACTTACCAACATTACCCAATTCAGTTTCAAATCTAACATCTTCAATTTCGGTTTGCCCATAAACATTAAACCTACCAATCTCTTTATCCCAAACTTTAAATCTAACAGATAAATATGTAGTCTTACCAGATTTTGGGTAATCACTTATAATAGTCGACTCAGATGAAAAATTATCAATAGACTTAAAGAAACTAACCCTAATTGTCTTGAAAAAAACATCAGTGATTTGAACTAAATATCCATTGTTTGGCGAAACATATTGTTTTTGTGTATTTGTCTCATCCTTAATAAAAATAGCCAATTGCTGTCCTACCTTTAACCCACGAACATCTCCATTATCATCTGTTAAAAAGTTGCTATGAGCATTAACATCTAACTCAATTAACCCATATGTCGCACCAATCACTGAATCATATAAAGTTTGAAATGAGATAATATCAAGGTTATTTGTATATGTATTGATAGTAAAATCAACTTGTTCTTTATAATATAATTGAAGAATACTTCTCAAAGGTCCTTCTATCTGAGAGTTGAAACCAATAAATGTCTCAATTGGTTCAGGAACTATCGAAGTATCAAACTCATCATCCAAATAAGTTAAAAGACTACCAACAACCGGAAATATAGTTTGCTGATACTCAGGAAGTGAAACTCTATCCAAGTTTCTATTAGCATTTCTATTCAAGTGAATATCTGTTAAAGGTTTAGGACCAGTATAAGCCAAAATACCAGTACTGGGTAGAAGATCTCCAGAAAAATCATATAAAAACATCTCTGGAACATTATCTGAAAACCATTTCCAATATAAAGAAACCTGTGACTCATTACTGAAATTGCCTCTCGGTCTTCTAATGTAATCCTTAGTATGCAACCAAAGATAATTTCTTTGAACATAATCAGGATCTAAGCTACCATATCCATTCTGTGGAATAGTTGAGTAAGTTGGATTTATTGGACTTGATGTTGAACCAGTAGCACCAATTAAACTGAAAGCACTTCCAAACTGCAACAAGTCAAACATACCACCAGATCCAGTTAATCCATTACAATCTGATTGTGTGAAACCAAGATTAAAAGAAACTATCTTAAAAGGAGATGTTGTACATAAAGAAGAAGTTATTCCCCAAAAAGGACCTTCATAACTTAAATTAATTATACCAGGACTTAAATATAAAATATTAAACTCAACATCTTGAAGAGGATAAATTGTACCATTAATACCAGTTATCATACCTGTTGAAAATCCAACATCCTCAAATCCACTACCTGACCAAGTTCCTAATATAATCGAATTCGATGTTAATAAAGTACCAAGATTTCCTAACATTCTATTAACAACTTTATAATTATAATCACCCGGCAAAACTGATTTACCAGCATTTACCATAACATCACATCTCTGATGCTGATCTAAAACCCCAAACTTAATACTTGATGTTAAACCAGACACAATAATTCCATAATTATCAAGTATATCCGAATATTGGTCAACCCAATTTTGAATAGTTGTGCTTAAAGTAGTATTAGATATTCCATATGAATTACCATTCACATTGATATTAATATAATTACCCAAACTTTGTGTAACTCCCTCAACAGATGGCTCATAAAAATAAAGCTGACTTTTCTCAATATTAAAAATAGCCGTGGTTCCAACTTGGACCTTAAAATCAAGTGGCACATTCGGAAACTCAGTTGATAAATTAATTGAATTAAAATATGACGAGATCACACCAATCGTTTGTAAGGTAGGAATCACACCCAATGTAAGTAGTTTAATTGAATTCTTAGTCATCCAATTTCTCAAAGTTTGATCAATCGTCTGTTCCATATCAATTGAACCAGAAACATAAACATAATCAATCTCTATCTGATAAACCTCCTTATTAATCTTAATAATGAATCCATACTCATCCAAATGATCGAATACAATGTTATAACTAAAGTTTTGACTATAATCATAATTAAATTCCCTTTTAAGTGTTTCATCTATCTCAATTGCTCTTTCATAAACCAACTTTTGATTTCCTAAAACTAAAGATGATGTCATCGATGAGTTTGTCAATCCATAATAATTAACAACAGCATATTGACTTGGATAAACTAAATCAGAATGTAATATGAAATTATCATAATATAAATCAATATTCAAATTCTTAAGATCAGATGAATATTTTTGTGCCGCTGATGCCAATGTAGTAAGATATGATTGAGTAAATGATTGAGTAAAATATAAATGGTTCGATGTTAAATATAAATCACCACTTAACAAATTCTCATATACCGGATCATCTACCAAAGGTAAATAGGTTGGGAGACCCCAATATAAAACATCACTTGGATTAATAGATGAGGTTGCTGTCCAAACATGTGTTTGAATACACTGATAAATATTATTATTCCAAATTACCTGATTTCCCTCATTATAAGTTATCATATTAGAATTACCAACAAATGTCGGAATATTATCAACTTGCAAAAATGCACTATTTGATGCCGAGTTTGATACCTCGAAAGACATACCCGACTTTAGAATATGAGGTATTGGTAATAAGGAGAATCCTAAAACATTTGAATATGAATTAACACCAATAATAAGAGGTGTTATACTATCATAGAATGTCAAACCACCAGTGTATATTAGCGGTAAATCTGTTTTTAAAATTACCTCAATCGATAAATCTATATCCACTGGAAGTGATGAAACAGAATACTCATAATGACTTATATCAATTAAATTCTCGTTCTTAACGGTAGCAATGGCAGCATCAATATATTTATGTGTAGTTGAATAAAGATCATTCTTCAATGAATTAACTATATTCAATTTTTGACCTGCAAAAATTCTAGTGTAAAACTCCTGCTCATTCCAAGATGATAAAGTATCATTGAATGTCGAAGAATCAATATAATTATAAACTCCAATAATATCAAGTGATGAAATTGTATCTGTTCCATAAGAATGTGTAGAATATGGATAAGTAGCAGAGAATGTATTATTATCAACAAGACTTAAAATTAAAATTGCATTCTTTTTATTAGAAACAACAACATATGTTTGATTAGGATTGATAAACTCAAATATTGGAGTATTGAATCTAATTACCGTTCCAAGCGGAAACTTCTTATGGAAATTATTACCCCAAATCCACTTTGAATAATATGATGACTTATTATTAATAGGCTCAATCAAATCAATTACTTCAAAAGTATAGTTTGCATTATAGAAATTAAACCCAAACTCATTAAATAATTGCCATTTAGATAATGTTAAATCTGACTGGTTCTCATATTCAAATGATTTTATATTCTCAAACATATATAATATCTGAGTTTTAAAGGTATCATTGGAGTTTTCAGGGAAGATAATATCACCCTCATATCTCGATAATGTTTCGTTATAGTTAAAGTTTAAATAATTTCCTTCCTTATCATAGAATAGTAAGTTATCACCTGCGTTTGTCATCAATCAATTTATAATTTGTTTTATATATAAAATATCTAATTCTTGATAGAAAATTTAATATATAAAAAAACTCATTAAAACAATGATCATTAAAAAATATCAATTATTCCTAGAAGCATTCTTATCAAAAGACAAAGAAAACGCCGTAGAACAAATAATATCCTATATTACAAGAAATAGTAATGTAGATCTTTATCCATATAACGAATTATTCTACATACAAAAGGAAAATTTATTCTTAACTGGACAATTGTTTCTTTCCTTGAAAACCTCAAAGGCAATTAGAATAAATTGGATAGATGGTGACCTGAGAAGTGAAATACACTCTATCGATTTATGGGTCGATTTTGAATTCGACACTAATCCACAATTTACACTCACATTAGAAGGGATATCAATTGTTAAAGTTCTTCCTGAAATTGTAAAATTTCTTAATAACCCACAATCGTTTGTAAAATCAGGTGTTAAAAACTTACAATTACAAGAAAATGATGAAAACGCATCAAGACTAAGTGATTTAGAAGGTAAATATAAAAGAGCTCGATCAGCTGAAAAGAAAGAACAAATTAAAGGACAAATTGAAAGATTAAAAGCTGCCGTTGCTCAAGATGAGAAAGCTAAACTTGAGAGTGATAATGTAACATCAGATGATTTAAACTTAGATGTGTTCAAATCAATCGAATTATATACAATACAAGTTGCTAAAAAGAAAAGTAATTCACTTATAATTAGTGGTCAGGCAGGAGTTGGTAAGTGCCATGGAAAAGGAACAAAAATAATAATGTTTAATGGCACTATTAAAAGTGTCGAAGATATTGAAATTGGAGATATCTTAATGGGAGATGATTCATCACCAAGGATAGTCCAGTCTCTTGGTAGAGGAGTTGATGAAATGTATAGAATAGGAGGGAGAGCTGGATTTGAGGAATTTACATGTAATTCGGATCATATATTATCACTTAAACATACTATTAGTAAAGAGATAGAAAATATCTCAGTTAGGTCATATCTAAATTTATCGAATTATCAAAAAAGGCTTTTAAAGCTATACAAAAGGGGAGTTGAGTTTAAAGACCAAGAAGTTGAGTTTGACCCATACCTTCTAGGTATTTGGATAGGAGACGGAAGTTGTAAAGTGTTAGAAATAGAGACAGAGGATAAAGAAATTGTTGAATATTTACAAAAAATATCAATAATCGAAAATACCCAACTAAAAAAACACGAAAATAAAAAATCTAATAGCGATGGATATCGATTAACAGTTGGAAATATTTCAGGAAAAGGAGTAAATAAAAATCCACTAATAAACAAATTTAGAAAATATGGACTATTAAACGGATTAAAATTTATACCAAATGAATTTTTATTCAACTCAAGATATAAAAGGCTAAGCCTACTTGCTGGAATTATAGACACAGATGGATATCAATTTAATAAAACATATTCAGTAACAACAAAATTTCCTCAACTTGCTGACCAGATTAAATTCCTGTGCAGAAGCTTAGGGTTTCATGCACATATATCTAAAAAAATAGTAAAAAATATTGGGAAAAATAAGAAGGTTGGCACTTATTTTAATATAAATATAAGCGGAAACTTATCAGAAGTTCCAGTTCTACTAAATAGAAAAAAAATATCTCAAAGAAAACAGATAAAAGATCCATTAGTATCTGGAATCAAAATAGAATCCATAGGACAAGGCGACTATTATGGATTTACAATAGATTCCAACAACTTATACCTATTACAAGACTTTACTGTCACGCACAATACTCAAACGGTAAAAGATACTCTTAAATCATTAGGAATGGTAACCGATGTTGATTATTTTACAACAACAGGAACTATAACAACTGCAGGATTATATGAGGTCCTTTTTAAAAACAGACATAAACTAATTGTTTTTGATGACTGCGATGCAGTTTTTAAAGAATCGGATTCAATAAATCTCCTAAAAGGAGCTTTAGATACTTATGAAGTAAGAGAAATTTCTAAAATGACAAAAGGAAATACTTTTGACTCTATGGGAATGTCAGATGAAGAAATTGAAGCAACATATCAAGAAGATCCAAGTAAACTTCCCAATAAATTTGGATTCAATGGTCAAGTTATTTTTATCTCTAATTTACCAGAAGATAAATTTGATGACGCACTTCTTTCAAGATCCCTTCATGTAGATGTTCATCTTAACAAATCCGAACTAATTGAAAGGATGAAAACTCTTATGCACAAAATAAGTCCTGAATTAGATGATGAACTTAAACAAGAAGCTTTAGACTATCTAATCTATGTAACCGAAACTTACCCAGTTAAATTTGATTTAAATATCAGAACACTAATACACTCAATTAATTTGAGAGCTGGAAATGATGAAGATATAACAATTGGCGAAAGAAGTGAGAAAGTTTGGAAACTACTCATAAAGAAGTATTTGGTTAAAGCAAAAAGAAAAATATAAAATATGAAAAAGATTAGATTATTTGAAAACAAAGAAGAAAAATCACAAAATACCGGAGGAACCGAAATCAAAGATTTCATTCCAGAAAAAGGTTATTTACCTATTGTTGATTTAGAAGAAAAAGATGTCGATTTGAAATCAGTTAAGAAATTCTCAGATTTCGGGTTTAACCCATCTGAAAATCTTAAATTCCATTTGGAAAATAAAATGTCTGTTTTAGATAATGTTTTTAGACCAGGATCAGAATCTTTTTATGAACTTTTGAGTGAGTCCAGAAAATTTATAGAGCTATTAAAAGAGAATGATAGAGAACTATTCGAAACAACAGACATTGGTAAGTTTGTAATGTTTGAAGGTGAAATGGTTCCACTTGATTTACCAATGGAAAACATTGAAGAACTAAATGAGGCTGAATATAAAGGTAAAGAGGTTAAGTTAAATTATCCAATGCGTGGTGGAACTAAAAAATACCAAGTTTATGTAAAGAATCCAAAAACTGGTAGGGTTAAAAAGATTGCATTTGGTGATGTTCATGGTGGATTAACAGCTAAAGTTAGTAATCCTAAGGCAAGAAAGTCATTTGCTGCTCGCCACCAGTGCCATTTAAAGAAAGATAAGACCACCGCGGGGTACTGGTCATGTCGCATAAATCGATACGGTCACTTGTGGAACAATAAATCCTATCCGGGATTTTGGTAATCTAAGGGAGGAGAAGACATTTAATATAAAGAAGTTGAATTAAAGATTATATTTTAGCTAAAGAAAAAGAAGCTGAAGAAGTTAGAAAAGGAAATTATAACTATGTGGGAATAAGAAATGAAAAATAAAAAAAAATATATGAACAGAATAAAAACATACAACCAATTTCACTTTGATTTTTCAATCGTTGAATCTAAAGACAGAGAAAATTTTAATTTAATCTTTACTTCTTTATATAATCATCATTTATCAATTAATGAAAAAATTGTAATTGAATCTGATTTTGGTCTAATAACCGAGTCTTGGTTTTCTGATTTTGTTGATAAAGGTAAAAGAGGTGTATTGGCAGTCAAAAGTAAAGCTGGTGAATTACTGGTCGATTTAGTTAAAAAAGCAAAAGATGTTTTAGATTTTGCAAAACAATTAGCCAGTAAAATCGGTGAATATGTTAAAGAACAATTCACTAATCTATCAGATAAAGTAAAAAACTATGCTATGAAAGACGGAGAGTTCTCAACAATTTTATTAGATTTTGTCAATAAAAAGAAACAAGTAAAATTAAAAATATATGTAAAAATTATTTCAGATTTGTTAAAGTATATTGTTTCTGGTCAAATTATAACTGACTTAGTTACAAGATTATCCGAATGTTTTTCTAAAGTTTTAAACTTAGGAACAAATGAGGGACTATACATCATTGATAATCACTTTCTATTCGAGGCCGAAGAACAAGAAGAGAAAAAATCATTCCTACAAAGATTGGGTGAGAAGATTATGACATTTCCACCGTTTTCGTGGATTCCTAAAATAGAAGAAATGATGAAGAAAGGAATTTCTTCTTTATCTAATATAATTGACAAGTTTTTTGTTTGGTTAACAACCGGAAAAGAAGGTGGTGGGAGTAAATTTCAAAAAGGATTTCTTTTCCTCTTTCAGATTTTAGAAATCTATGTTTATTATAAAGTGGTAGGTAAAATTGAAAAGTTCAAAGAATTTTTAAATAAAGCGAGTGGATTCGAAGAATTGGCTAATCAAATTCAAGATAAAACATTGGATCAAGTTTGGGACACTATGGGAATCAACGGTGAAGAAATTGTCTCAAATGTTAAAAACGCAATAAAGAAAATACCTTATGTAGGTGACATTTTATCCATTCTTGATTCGTTAGTAATTGCAATTGGAACTTATTTAGCAATTGAACCCGCAATAAAAAAAATAACCGGTTAATTATGAAACACTTAAAAACATATAGGATATTTGAGTCTATTACATCAACTACTGGTAATAAAGTTGTCATATATTTAGAAACGGGACAAGGTTCTAAATATCTAATGACTGATAAGGGGGAAACAAAAAGGTGGAAGTCGGATCATACTAATACAGGTGGTGAAGATAAAGGTTTAAAAGAGTGGCATCAAAACTCTTTCTTCATAGACCCTAAATTTGAAAACGAAGCCAATTCTGTTTTACATCTAACAAACAAAGGCATGAGAATATCAAATATAGGAATCCATGTTGAGAATAATAAGGTTAAAATATACATAATAAAAGATGGTAAATGGATAATCGGTAATATGTTAGATGCTTATCCAAAATTTGGAAAAGATTCACCATTGGTTTTTGATTGTATAGATAAACCAAAAATTGGATACAATATAGTAGAATATAACTTAGGAGATAATAAATTCTCTCTTAAAAACTATCATTTAGGTAGTCCAGTTAGTAAAATAACACCAATTGATAATATTGATAAAAAAGAATTAGATTATTTTATAAAAAAATAAAAATGTATGACACTTCCATTTCAAGAAACTAAATTAAGTGATAATACTTTTATCAGAGAGTTCAAACAAGATACTGATTCTGGTGAATTTATGTGGCATAGAGATCATGAAAATCGTATTGTTGAATCTATTGGTGATACAGATTGGTTAATTCAAATAGATAATGAATTACCTATTCTTATTTCTGGTAAAATATATATACCTAAAGGAGTTTATCACAGACTAATTAAAGGTGATGGAGATCTTAAAATAAAACTACAAAAGTTATGAAATATAAATATCTTAAAAGATTTAATGAATCAAAAGAAGGCCCAGAACTAAGTTTTGAAGATTTTAAAAGCATTATGCAAGATATAGTAGATCAGTTTGATTTTGAATATGATTTTCATGACTATTCAAAAGATGAGGAGGGTGAGAATTGGGATGGATATGAAGGATTCTATGATGTTTGGATTTATATGACATATAAAGAAGGATATGAAATACACGATGATATACCTCATATGAATCTCGACTTTTTAGATTATACAAATCAGATATTATCACCAATTGATGAGCCTGAGACAATTGATGATGCAAAATTTGAAGAAATATTTGGATATCTTGATGGAAATAGAGAAGATTTAGAGGAAGTTAAAAATGATTTAGATGATATAATTGAAAGAAATAAAAAAGCTAAATTAGTTTTTCAAATACTAAAAGATAAAATAATACCGAGACTAAGTCACTTTTCAAACTTCGAATCCTGTTCGGTCGGTTTTGAAGGTGGTGATTTAAGAATAACATTTGATATAGATAATGAAACGAATTAGTGATTTTAATACATTTATTACGGAAAGACTTGGTATACTAACTTCACTTGAAGATATAGCGGATAAAATATTGAAAGAACTATCGGGTAAAAAATACTACCGACTAGAAACAGAATATTTAGGAAATCAAATAAAAATTGATTGCTACCTATTAAAACCGGAGGAGCAAAATGGACGTGAGTTAAGTGGAAGTTTTAGAGTTGAAGATCCTGATAACTTTGAATTCTCAATAAAAATGGATGAAATATCAAAAAGTACCTTAATTCACGAATTGAAGCACATGGATAGAAATATTCGTAGGAAAATGAAAACCGATAACTATTTCTATATAAATCATATTGGTAGATATGTTGCCGATAAATACCGACATCTTTTCACAACAAAAGAAAATGCTGAGGTTTTAATCGAAACACTATACTATTGCAATCCCGATGAATTTGAAGCTTATTTTAATGATATTTATTATGAACTTAAAGAGCAAATTACACCTGAAATGTCAAAACTGGAAATTAGAAATATAGTAAAAGAAACTTTAGAAGATGAAGAAGTCTATATCTTCTTCAAACAATATTATAAAAGTAAATTTAACATAGAAGACTTTTTTAAATCTAAAAGAGATTGTAACTACTTCCTAAGTGAATTCTTTAATAAAATGGATAAATTCGTTACCAACAAGGACGATACTATTAGTAATAGTGAGGTATTTTTTAGTTGGATTAAAAGTGCATTGTCCATAAGTGAGGAAAATGTTTCCACAAGCGAAATTAATCATCTAATAAATCGAATTGTTCAGAAAAATT
>Ga0114962_10001466_pt1 | contig 20321 bp, 18 predicted proteins | sample C_130820_MF_Meta_FD_87017 | JGI IMG/M metagenome (GOLD analysis project Ga0114962, IMG submission 87017) | Freshwater microbial communities from Lake Croche, Canada to study carbon cycling - C_130820_MF_MetaG | ecosystem: Environmental > Aquatic > Freshwater > Lake | place: Lake Croche, Canada... | reverse complement strand
CTTTTTTTTTTTTTTTTTTTTTTTTTTTTTTTTTTTTGTTTCTTTTTTTTTTTTTTTTTGTTTTTTTTCTTTTTTTTTTTTTTTTTTTTTTTTTTGTTATTTTTTTTCTTTTTATTTTTGTCTTTTTACCACCTATTAAAAAAGGTGTTAGATGTTTTGTATTATTGTTTGTTTCTAAATCACTTGGAACTAATGAAGAAATTATTGAATTGTTTAAGCTCAATTTTTGGTTCTCATGACTAATATCAGGAAAATCATTTATAGTATCTGTAACATTACTCTCTTCACTTAAATATAATTTGTAATTATTATTTATATCATTTTCATTATCATTTTCATCATCATTTTCATAATCATTTTCATAATCATTTTCATTATCATTTTCATCATCAATTTTATCATCATTTTTAAGTAAATTCATATAAATATAACTTTGATTAATTTCATTTTCGTCATCATATAATTTTAATAAATTATTTGAACTCATTGAAGTTAAATGATTGCCACCTTTATATATTTTACCATATCTTTTGTAATGTGTTTTTGTTTTTGCCATTAATAATATATTACTAGATTTAATATATTATTATAATTATCTATCAATTACTTGTTACATTTATTTTACATTTCAAATGCCTAAATGTTAATGAAATGTTTTGTAAAAAGTTTAAAATCCGCCAGGAAAATGAACAAGATTGGCTCCAATACCAAAACCAGCTCCTGAACGAGCAGTTACACCCATACTAGGGACATAAGTATCAAGAATGCTGAAAGTAGCAGCTGCTGTTAAAGCAATTAATACAATCTCTTCTATATTTAAAGATCTTTTAGGAATGGCATAAGCTGCGATAGCAACCATTAAACCTTCAACTAAATATTTAATAATCCTTTTAACTAGTTCGCCAACATTAACAAGACTTGTCATTATAATAAATAATAAGAAAAAAAAATATATTTGCGATAAAAAACTTAAAAATAAATAATATAACTAAATAAATGGAACATTCTAAAAAAATAATCTCTAAAAAACTTGGTTTTGAAAGAAAAACAAATAATGGTAAAATAAATCCTAAATATGTTGATTTGTTAGAAGAAGACAAACCAATCGCAGGACAAAAATATGTTTGTGTATCATTTGTTTCTCCTGAAAATATTATTAAACAAAAACAAATGTTTATGTTTGAACAATTCCTAAAGAAATGGGATTTTAATAAATCTATGGAAAAATTTGTTCAATTTTTAAATTTTATTTCTTATAAATATAACATATCATTTGATGATGTCAGTAATGATTTTAAGGACTTTGTAAAAGAAGAAAAAGAAAATTTGGCTAAAATTACTATTGAAGATGAGTATAAAACTTTTATGGATAATAATGAAGAGGAACTTGATAAATTATTTGGAGTTAATAATAATTTTCAAACAAGCACTCGTGGAATTAAAATTAGAGGTAGTTATCCTACTATTGAAGAAGCAGAAATTAGATGTAAATTATTAAGAGAACTTGACCCAAATCATGATGTGTTTATGGGTCCAGTTGGTTTATGGATGCCTTGGGACCCAGAAGCATACAAAACTGGAAGAGTTGAGTATTTAGAAGAAGAATTAAACCAATTAATGCATGAAAAACAAAAGAATGAAGAACAAGCTAAAAAAAGTTTTGAACAAAGAGTTAAAGAAACTAAACAAAAGGCTATTGAAGAGAATATTAAAAATGCAGAAAAAAGTGGTAATGTTTTGACACAAACTATTGATGAAGAAGGTAATTTAATTGGTATTAATAATAAAAATACTCAAGAAATAGCACTTCAAGACAAAGAATGTGTATCTACTTCTGATATTCGTATGGAACTTTTTGAAGGTGAAAATATTATTACTGGTAAAAGTGATAATGGACAAAGTGAGTTAATTAGCGGACCATTTGCCAAAAAGAATACTAATTAATTTTTTCACGACTGACCATATTTATTGATATTCCAACGAATATACTACTTTTTTATAAATTATGGTAACAAAATATATCTGCTTATACGCAGGAATATAATCCTCTTTATGAGTTAAATTGTTAAATTTAAAAATATAGATAAAATTTATAATTTGTATGACAAATAAAATTGATATGACTTTTTATATTAATCTTTCTTGTAGAACAGATAGGAAATTTTTGATTGAAAATGAATTAAATAATTATGGATTAAATTATGAAAGATTTGACGCATATTATATACCTGATTTTGGTGCTTTAGGTTGTTCTAAATCTCATTTAGATATATTAAAAATTGCTAGAGAGAGAAATTATGAAAATATTTTGATATTTGAAGATGATTTTAAATTTGTTATTTCCAAAGAAAAATTTCAAAAAAATTTAACAAGGTTTTTTGACGAAAATATTTTGTTTGATTGTTGTCTTTTATCATATAATTTATTTCAATCTGAACCTACTAATTTTGATTTCTTATTAAGAGTTAGAGATGCACAAACAGCATCAGGATATATTGTTAATAAAATATGTTATAATAAATTTATTGATTTATTGGAAAAAAGTATTATTAATTTAGAAGAAACAAAAATTGAATCAAAGTATGCTATTGATCAAACTTGGAAGTTTCTTCAAAAAATGGATAATTGGTACTGTTTTAAAGATAGAATTGGAATACAACGTTCTAGTTATAGTAATGTTGAAAAACGTTACGTTGATTATAATTGTTAATTTATTTATTTTTATAACAATATAAATAAATGTTTATTAACTTATAAATATATGTCAAATAATATAGATAAAATTATGTATATTAATCTTGATAGTCGTGTTGACCGAAAAATAGAAATTGAAAATGAATTAATACATATGAATCTTTGTTTTGAACGATTTAAAGCAACTGATATACCTTATTGGGGTTCTATTGGATGTTCTTATTCTCATTACAATGTTATTCAATATGCTGAAGATAATAAATTTGATAATATTTTAATTTTGGAAGATGATTTTCAATTTTTAGTTTCAAAAGAAGAACTTGAGAGAAAATTACAAATGTTTTTTGATACAAAAATTGATTATGATGTTTGTATGTTTTCTTATAATTTAAAAGAATTTCAGGAAACTGAATATGATTTTTTGTATAAAGTTACTGATGCACAGACTACATCTGGTTACCTTGTAAATAATAAATATTATAATAAACTTCTCAATAATTTTAAAGATGGAATAGCATTATTTAGTGAGAATGGAAAATTTTCACATGGAAATTTTTCAATAGATATTTTTTGGAAAACACTTCAAAAAACGGATAATTGGTACTGTTTTAAAGATAGAATTGGCAGACAACGACCAGGATTTAGTAATATAAGTAATTGTTTTGTTGATTTGGCTTGTTAATATTGTGCGTTTTTCTGTAAGAAAAGTTACTTGTTGTTTTTCATTATATGTATCTTCATATTCTGTGAAAACTTTTTTATTCTAACACATTTTTTACTACCGAAGTTTCAAGACCAAAAAATTATAATTATTTAGTTATGTAGATTTGTATATATTTGTTGTGATTACAATAAATATATTAGTTGTAATTTGATAGTAATTTTTATTGGGTATTTTGTGTTGAAATGTGCGAACTTTTCAAGCCTTTGCTTTGCCAATTGGCAAAACTAATTACCATTTACTTTTTTTTACACTAATTTTTTGCCCACTTCCTTTTTTTTTATTAGCATTTGGGTCATATTTTTCTTCTTCATCATCAGAGTTATATCCTTTTGATAACTCCCAAAATTCTTTAGACCCTAATTTGAAGTCATTATGGTTATCAGCTTTATACCAAAACACTTGGTCTTGTAGTTTATTGGATTTTACATTGTTATTTATGACTAAACACTCATAATTTTCAGTACATTGGTCCATGACCTGACAAAAAGACTCAAATGTTGGAAACATACCAGCATAATTTTCATATATTCGTTTTCTATTTGCGATGTAGTTTTCTCTCAAAATAAAAACATAATCTATATTGGTTCTTAGTGTGGGAGGAATACCTAAAGGATATTGCATTGTTATGATAAGCATCACTTTCCAATGCCGTCCATTCATAAAAAGTAATCGCATCATTTTATCACGAGACCAAGTATTATCATACAAACAATCATCAAGAATTACAAATGCTCGTGGGTCAATTGTGCTTTTTTTATACATTTCTACTTCTTTTTTAATTTGTTTCAAAACATTTCTTTGTCTCTTTAAAATATTTTCAATAATAGCTGTATTATATTCATTATGAATAAATAATCTTGGAACCATTTTACTATAAAAACCATTACCTTCTTCTGTACCAGAAATAACTGTACCAATAGGTATATCTTGATGATAATATAATAAATCTCTTACCAAAAAACTTTTACCAGTATCACGTTTTCCAATTAAGACGATAACAGGACCTTTAGATTCATTAGATTTAAAACTAATATTTTTCATGTCAAATTTTTTTAATTCTAAAGTCATTTTTATTACTTTTAGAAATTAAATTTTTGTAAATACTACGCATTAAATTCAATTTATTGTATTATACTTTTGTAATAAGTTAAAAATAGATAAAATTTATATAATAATTCACTAATAATGTGTGATATTAATTATCAAAAAAGAAAGAATATTGACTTATTCAAATGTTTAGAAAAAATTGAAATACTTAATCTCTCTAAAATACAAAATTATATACCTATTTACAACCGTTTTTTTTCGTTAAACGAAACTAACTATAATAATATTAATTTAAATAACAAATTGTATATCACAAACGCAAAAGAAAATTTTGATTCTAATATAAAATCATTTCAGTGTTGCGTTAAAAATATAACAACTCAAAAAATTAAAACAACTTCTGTATTTTTTAAATTAGCACCATTATTAGATATATACAAATACTTAGTAGGAAAATATAATATAAATGATAAAAATCTTTTTAATCTCCCACAAATAACATCTACTGAACATAATTGTAATTCCAAATTATTAGATTATAATAATTCAGCATATATAGACGGTTTTTTTTTATTTTTATCCTCAAATTTATTACATAACCATAATTTTATACATGGATTAGATTATTTTGGAAGTTTTTTAGCTATTAAAAATAATTATACTGTAAATATATTTGATGACTTGGAATACTTGAATGGTTCTGATTTTTTTAATAAAAATAAAAATACTTTATTCAAAATTGATAACTATGAACATTTATTCAATAATGATAATAAATTAAAACCAATAAAAATAGATTTTGATTCTAGTGCAAAATCAAAAATATCTATTAATTCTTTTAATAATGAAGAATTTGATTCTATTTTTTATGAACCACATAAACCACACGTTTTAAACGAACCACATAAACCACACGTTTTAAACGAACTAAATGAAATTTCTGTTAAAGATTTTATGAGTTTAACGAATAATGATGAAAAAAATATTACTACTTTAAAATCTACTTCTACATGTTCATCAAGAACATCACACACATCTATTGAAAATTGTGAAATTTTTGAAATTGAACACTATGATAATCATGATGATAATGATGATGATAATGAACATGATAATGAACATGATAATGAACACGATAATGATGATAATTATGATGATAATGAACATGATAATGATGATGATAATGAACATGATAATGATGATGATAATGTAGATGATAATGTTGATTCTAATTGGGAAGATGTTAATGAAGAAAATAGTGATGATGATGAAACAATCATAGAAGAAATTATAAATGTATATATAAAACAATTTCCTATTCAAGTTATTTGTATGGAAAATTGTGAAAATACATTTGATGATTTAGTATTAAATAATGATTTAAATAAAGATGAATGGCTCTCGGCATTTTTACAAATTATAATGATATTAATTACTTATCAAAAAGCATTTTCATTTACACATAATGATTTACATTTAAATAATGTTATGTACAATCATACAAATAAAAAATACATAATTTATAAATACAAAAATAATGTTTATAAAGTTCCAACTTTTGGTAGATTATTCAAAATAATTGATTTTGGGAGAAGCATATACAAATTTAATAACAACTTATTTTGTAGTGACAGTTTTCAAAATGGTAATGATGCTGCTACACAATATAATACTGAACCTTATTTTAATGATTCAAAACCTCGTCTAGAACCTAATTATAGTTTTGATTTATGTAGATTAGCTTGTTCTATATTTGATTATATTATAGAAGATTTGGAAGAAATAAAAGATATTTCAAAAATAACTGACCCTATCAAAAAATTAATTGTTGAGTGGTGTTTAGATGATAAAGGTATTAATTTGCTTTATAAAAATAATGGTGTTGATAGATACCCCGATTTTAAACTTTATAAAATGATCGCAAGACATGTTCATAATCATACTCCTCAAGCACAATTAGAGCGTCCTGAATTCCAAGAGTTTTTAGTCAATAGTAACGAACAAATTGATGTAAACATTGATAATATTCCAGTACTTATTTAGAATTTAGTTATAAATTATTAATAATAAATAAAATTATATATAAAATGGATGATTTTGGTTTTATTATTACTAGACACGTAATTTCTAACAAAACTAATGAATATTGGAATAAATCAATAAAATGTTTAAGAAAACTTTATCCTCTTAAAAAAATAATTGTTATTGATGATAATAGCAATTATAATTTTGTAAAAGCATATACAAATTATGAAAACATTGAGTTTATACAATCAGAATTTCCAGGTAGTGGTGAATTACTACCATATTATTATTTTTATAAAAACAAATTTTTTAAAAATGCTGTAATTCTTCACGATAGTGTATTTTTTCATCGTAGAGTTAATTTTGAAAAATTTTCTAAGATTGATGTATTACCTTTTTGGCATTTCTCAGCAGATAAAGAAAATTATATGAATTCGTTTTATTTAATTTCTAATATGAAAAATAAACATTTAATTGAGAAATATCTTGTACCTAATAATTATCAAGTATTAGGATATTTTAATAATTGGAACGGTTGTTTTGGTCTCCAAAGTTATATAAGTTCTGATTTTTTATCTCACATCGTAAATAAATATGATTTATTTGAACTTTTAAATAAAGTAAAAACTCGCTTAGATAGATGCTGTTTAGAAAGAATACTTGGAATTATTTTTTACAATGAATCAAAAACAAAATTAAATTCTTTATTAGGAAATATTCATAATTATCAAAATTTTAATTATTCTTATGATGATTACAAAAGAGATTTATTAATTAAAAAAAAATTACCACAACTAATTGTAAAAATATGGACTGGTAGATAAATGCAATTATTTATTTTATTTAGTATTTTATAAAATAAATTTAAAATTCGGGGCTTCCTGTAAAAATAGGTGTATTTCCATTTGCTACTGAATCACCACCATGAATAATAGGATTTACTTGTTCAATAATAAAATAACCAACAATAACACTAAAATATACCAATAAAGAATCTCTTATTAATAATTTTAATGGTTTGCTTTCTTTTTCAATATATCTCATTTCAATAAATTTTACTATCAAAAAAATAAATGCTATTACTGCCGCAATAATAAAAATATTATCCATTTAAAATACTAAAGCACATTCTTATTTTTTTTTTTACGCAAATTATTTTTTATTATATTTTGGGCTTGGCGGATTTCCTCATTTTGACAACAAATAATTTGTAGGTAAAATATTTTGTTATCGTTTATGCTAACAAAATAATAAATGCTATTACTGCCGCAATAATAAAAATTTTATTCATTTAAAATACTAAAGCACATTCTTATTTTTTTTTTTACGCAAATTATATTACTTCTATTTCATCTAAATTCAATTCAGGTAATAACTCAAGAGGTGGTTCATCAATACTATGAATATCTAAATTGTCTAATTTAAACTCTTCATTTGAAATATTCAATTTTATATTATCATCTTCATCAGATTCTAATTTTCTTTGTAAATTTCTTTCATTACTAATTTCTTCTAATCTTTCAATTGTTTTTGGTGCGATTATTGATTCAACTACATTATTACTATTTGTAACCATATCAACATCATTAAAAGTTAATTTAGATTCTTTTACATGTTCTGATGATACTAAATGTTTAACTGGATTTTTGTTTTGTTCATTGTTTAAAGGTTCATCTTTTATTTCTTCTTTAATTTCTTCAACTACATCTTCTTCAATAGTCTCATACATATATGCTTTTAATATAGATTCAATAGGTATACTTTCTCTTACAGTAGTTAAAATACATTCTTGTACAATTACTTCTAACTCACGAGCATTTTTTTGTATTTGTAAAGGTTGAATGTTTATTTCAAATAAATATACTAATTTGTAAATTCTTCTAGCAACATTTATATAAACATTATGAATAAAATCATTAATTTTTGGAATATTTATATCTATTTTTTTTTGTTTTTGACCTACACGCATTGCGGTTAAAACTTTTAATTGAATAACGTGAATACAAGTTACTAGATCTTCTAAATATGAACAACCTGATTTTTCACATATTCTTTTTCTTTCTGTTTCAATAATTGTAGGATTCCACTTGGGAACTCTTGAAATAAAATTTTGAAATGTCATTAAATATTTTTCTTTTTCATTATGACTCTTACAAATAAGAATTGCTTCATCTAAAATAGAATTGTATCCATCAATAATTAATGGTGTTAATATAGTTAATAATCTTGCACACCATTCATTTCTACTTTCGTGAAGTGTTGATACATTAAAATCATCCATTTACATAAAACTAATATTTTCTAGAGATATATCTAAACTCAAAAAAAAATAGTTCAAAATAAACAATATTAATAATTTTTCATTTCTAAATTCCTTTTTAACTTTATTATATGTTACAAGTAACTCGTATTTTTTTTCATTAGTAATTTTTTCATGTATTAATTTATTGTTTTCAATAAGATAAATTAAATCTAATCCACTAAAACCCTTTTCATATAATTTAACACAAAATTCAATCAATTCTTCTAAATTTATATTTTTTTTCATTTGTTTTAATGTTTCTTTTTTCAACTTATCTAATCTATTACTTTTTAAATCTTTCATATTAAATGTTTCATTCAAATTATAATTATATAAATTAATTATATTACCATTTATTTCAGGTTCAGGTATATAAATTTCGCAAAATCTTGACAAAATTGGTTTCAATAAATTATATTTGTCTTCTAGAATTATAAAAAATCTTGTATTATGTGAAAATAATTCAATACATCGTCTCAACGCAGATTGTGCATCTATTGTTAATTTATCACCATTCAATAAGACAATGCTTTTAAAAGTATCACCACCATTTGAATTTATATGTGTTTTAGCAAAAAATTTCAATTCTTCTCTTATAAATTTTATACCTTTCCCATGAGCACAATTTACATAAATAACATAATTTTTTATCATTATTCTATCATTATTATAAATATTTTGTATAAATTCATTTACAATTGTTCTTTTTCCACTACCAGAAGGACCATGAAAAATAATATTTGGTATTTTATGAATTAAATAAAAGTATTGTAATTTATCTTTAATATTTTTGTGTATATTCAACATTATAAGCTTATTAATTATATAACAGTCTTTTTATATAATTATATAACTTATTAAATTTATAATTTTTACATTACATCAAAAGAAGTATTGTCTCAATAAAAGATAATACTAATAATAAAATATTTAAATTTAACAACAAAAACATTTTTATTTTACCTGATAACAATATTGAATATTATACAGATGTTGTTAAAGAATGAGTATATGGGTTATTTTTAAATGCTTGTAAAATATCTGGATTAATACGATCACAATTAGCACATTCATTATAATATTGTGGTGCGTGTATGGCTCCATAAGTTTGAACAGAAGGTGAAGCACCTGAAAGACGAGAATAAGCAGGATTTACTCTACCATCAAAACGGTCTGAATCTGATTTATTTATATTTACATGCATTTGTTGATTAAATATTTGAGTTCCTCCTTGATTGGCACGATTATCAACTGTTGATGATTTAATATCATTATTGTGCTGACGATAAGCTGAATCATATAACATATCTCCATATTGTGTTCCATGACCTCCAGATGAACCCATATAACTAGAACTTGTACTATCACGTTGTGTTAAATCCATAGGAGTATAATTATTTACATATATACCCTCACTTTGATTATTAATGTTAAAAGTAGGAGCATATAATGTGGTTTCTTTAATAGTTGTAGGAGTAGTATCATTTGGATTATTAACATACCCGCTTGGAACACTTTTACTAATGTCTCCATAAATACGAACATTATTAACTATTTCTTCTTTTCTAGTAGGTTTTAAAACATCTAATAAAGGAGCAATAACAGCACCTATTGCTCCACTAAATCCACTTCTATTTGTGTCAGGTTGCTTAATTGTAGACCTTTGATTTGAATAATTTGTAAAACTTTGAATACGGACTTCTCCATCTGTGATAGGACCTCTTCCAACTGCGGTAGAAATAGGTACATCACACTCTGGAAGTTGTACTCTTTTACTTGGTTCAAAATTCTCAGGAGCAGTTGTAGCTTGTCTACCTACAAGTCCAGCTGGTCCAGCATAATCTACTACAACATCATTTCTACGAATAACTCCTAACTCTTGTATTGGTCTTAATGTTTCACCTTTTTCAGCTCCAGTAGTTGTTAACCAACGATCTTGTGTATTAATAAAAAATGTATCAGGATGTTGTTTTTCTACACGACCCAAAATACCTACATTTTTTATAACAGCTTCAGCAGGACCTTCATGATTAATTAACTCGTATTCCAATTTAGGATTAGTTGCTACACGCATTTGATCTACTGTATAAGGTAACCATTTATCACGAGCTTCCATGCCAGAATTATAACCATTACTTCCATTTACACCATAACCTTGATCTAAACCAGGACCTACATAAACAGAATCAAATGGTTTTATGTTATTATTTTTCATACCAGGATTAACACGAGATTGATAAAAATCACTATTATTAGGCATACCATAAGCCCATTGCATGTTAGCCTCTGGTTTAAATAAAGGTGCTTGTTCTATTTTTTTTATTACTTGAGACCCACTTCCAATCATATTATCTAAAACAGTTTCAGCTATCTGTGTATCATAAGTATATCCTTTTATTTTTCCTCCAAAAAAAGGTTTCATATTATTATGTTTAAATTGTTCTGTATCTAAATAATCTCCTGTAAGTGAATACATTTTTTGAGGATTTTGACCTACATCATTACCTTTTCTAACTTTTTGTTCATAAAGATTTTGATCAAAATACTTATCAGTTGCTACATTTGGATTTGGATAATTTTGAACTGTATCAGCCATTTGATTTAAATTTGGTACAGGAAAATTTTGTGGAGGAATATTTGTATTTGGTAAATAATTATCTGTTCTAGTTGCCAAATTACTTCTTATACCCATATTTGTAAAGTTTTCTTCAGTAATTCGTTTTTTATTTGTTTTATTGTTTTTATCATCGCAATTTTGATTATTTTGATTTGATATAACATACATACCACCTAATGCTATTAAAGGGATCGCAAATTCCATAATATATATATAAAGTATTTTATTTTTTACTACCTTCGCAAAATTTTACATTGTTTTACTTTACATATTCACATGAATTAGTTTCTTGACAAGTATTAGGACCACCAACAAATGTTCCTTTTATTAAATTAAAACTTACAGGTAATAAATTATTCGTTTCTTGAAGTACACAATCTCTCTTTGGAGTAAAATAATCTTTTTCTAAAATTCTTGTATTTAAATTAGTTTGAAATGGAAAACACGTATTTTCTTGTGGATTTAAAGGAGGATAATACCTGTCTACTTGTTCAACATCACGATACCACCAAGCTGGATTTGTTGCTCTTGATTGTTCTGTAAATAAATTTTTACATAAAGGATATTGTATTGATTTGTTAGGGACATTAAAATTTTGATATTGATCTTTTCCTAAACAATCTCTACTCAAAGGATGAGTAATTCCTTTTAAATCACTTTCTAGATTTATTGTATTTGTTCTTAAATTTCCTCCCCATTTTTGAATTATTATTTGCGGATCTTCTATATAACAAGGGTTTGAACCATTTCCAGGAACATTCAATATCCATCTTCCAGGACCAGTTGCTTGTTGTAATCTTTTTTTTGTTCTACAAGAATCATAATTAAATCTAGTACATGCCATAGTATTTTATTAATATTAATATATAATATTATTTTAACCAATTTTAATTAATAAATAATATTTAATAATTATTATTTAAAAGTTATATTATATTTATTATTATTATTATTATTATGGAATTTTTTGTCAATACAGATTCTAATTCTTCAAATAAACCAACATTATGTTTAAATATGATTGTTAAGAATGAAAGTAAAATTATTATTCGTTTGTTACAATCTGTTATAAATATTATAGATTGTTATTGTATTTGTGATACTGGTTCTACTGATAATACAGAAGAATTAATTATAGATTTTTTTAAACAAACCAATATAACAGGCAAAATCATACATGAACCATTTGTAGATTTCGCATATAATAGAAATTTTTCTTTAAAATCTTGCTTAGGTATGTCCGATTTTATTTTATTTTTAGATGCAGATATGAAGTTAATTGTTGGTAATTTATTTAATAAAGAAAAATTAATTAATTATGATTCATGTACTATATTACAAGGTAATGACAGTTTTTTTTATCAAAATATGAGAATTGTTAGAAATAATGGACTTTATAATTATATTGGTGTTACTCACGAGTATATTAATTCACCACCAGAAAATAAAAATATTCTTTTAGATAAAAATGAATTGTTTATTTTAGATTTGGGAGATGGTGGTTCAAAAAGTGATAAATTTGAAAGAGATATAAGGTTATTAGTTGGAGCATTAGAAAAAGAACCTAAAAATGATAGATATACTTTTTACTTGGCAAATACTTATCACGACTCTGGAAAATTTGAAAAAGCTATTGAAATTTATCAAAAACGCATTGAAATTGGAGGATGGGACCAAGAAGTTTGGTATAGTTATTATAGAATTGGTCTTTGTTACAAATATATGAATAAAATGCCTGAAGCTATTTATAATTGGTTAAATGCTTATCAAATCATACCTGAAAGATTGGAATCAATTTATGAAATTATTCATCATTATAGAAATATTTCAAAACATAAATTATCGTTTTATTTTTACAAATTAGCTAAAGAAATTTTAAATAAAAATTTGAAAAGAGAACATTATTTATTTTTACATAATGATATTTATACATTTAAAATTGATTTTGAATACACTATTATTGCTTCTTATATTGGAATACATAATATTAATGATGATATTGTTAATGTGTTAAATTATTCTGATAATACTTCATATAATTCTAATTTATTGAGTAATATGAAATTTTATAAGGATATTTTAACTCCTTTACAAATTGTAAAACTTGATGAAAATATTGATATTAATTTAAATAATAAAATTATTCATTTAAATTCTTCATCAAGTTCTATGATTGAAAAACAAAATAAAGACGGTTATTTATTAAATGTAAGATTTGTAAATTATCATATTACTGAATCTGGACAATATATTAATTGTGAATCAAATATAATTACAGCAAATAAGTATATTGAAATGGATAAAAATTTTATTGTTTTAAAAAAAAAATGCTTTGATGTTATATATGATAATAAACAATATATTGGGGTTGAAGATGTTCGTATTTTTAAAGATGTTTCTAGTGACAATATTTTATTTATAGGAACTGGACTTCATAAAAATAATACTTTGGGAATATCACAAGGTATTTATGATTTAACTAAAGATGAATTGGTTGAAAATGAAATTAAACACTCTTTTGAATATACTAACTGTGAAAAAAATTGGGTTTATTTTGATTTTAATAATGAAACACATATTATTTATAAGTGGTATCCATTACAAATATGTAAATTAAATGATAACAAAACAAATATTGAATTAGTTCATACTCGTAATTTACCAAATATATTTTCAAATGTTCGTGGTTCTACTTGTGGATTCAAGTTTAATCAAACTAAATTTGCTAATCATTGTGAAAATATTACATTTTCATTTGAAGAAACAGAAATTTGGTTTATTGGACACATCGTATCTTATGAAAAACCAAGATGCTATTATCACATTATATCTGTTTTTGATGAAAACATGAATTTACTTAGATATAGTGCTCCATTTAAATTTGAAGGCGAACCTATTGAATATTGTTTAAGTTTAATTGTTGAAGATACTAAAGTTTTAATTAATTACAGTACATGGGACCGAACTACTAGAATTGGAATATATGATAAAAAATATATTGATTCATTGGTAAAATATACAATATAATATTAGTTATTCAAAATATATAATCAATGATTTATTATCATAATAATTTAATTTTTCACTATAGTTTTTTAATAATGTTTTCATATTTTCATCATTATTTAATATTTTTTTATTAATCAGATAAATAATTTTTGGCAATAATTTATTTTCTGTAAAATATAAATCAATTATTATATTTTGTTTAACAAATTCATAAATATATATTGAATTTATATTATTACAAAAATAATTCATTGCACTTAGTATAATATTAAATGCTAATTCTTTATTATCATATTTTATACATTTGTTTATAATTTTATCTACCACAATATGTATATCATGTTTTACTTCTACATAATTTGATATAATTCCTCCATAGTCTCCATAATATAAATCAAATAACTCAGGATTTTCTTTATAAATTATTGTCATTACTGCTTCTTCTAATTGATACCAACCTTCATTATATATTTGTTGTGTTTTATCTCTAAAAATATTACAATATTTCAGCATATTTTCTTTAGAACCTGAAAATATACCTGAAGCTAAATGATGATGTATATTTTGAAAAAAAATTTTATAATTTATATCTTTTTCTAAAAAAGGTATAATACATAATTGTTTAATTTTATCAGGAATATTTATTATCCATTCATGAATCAATTCTGATTCTTTTGCACAATGATTTATTCCAAAATCCATCCAAATAAAATGAGAACTTTTAAATGGATTTATATTTATTGAATTCTCTAAAAAATAAAATTTATTATTTGTTAATGTAATATAAAGAGGTGTATCTTTTATTTTATTTAAATTTAATATTTTATATTCTTCTTGTAAAGATTTTAATTTATCAAAGTATTTGTAATATTCTGTATCTTTTAATTTAATTTTTCTTTGAAAAGTTATTTTTTTGTAATTCTCTCTTGATTTATTTATATAATCAATTATATATTGATCATCTGGATCAACAAATATTATTAATGGATAAGGTAATTTAAGAATAAATTTTGATGCTAATTCAAGATAGTTTTCTATTTTTTTTATGTTTTCATTTTTATTTATTATTACTGGTTCTTCAAATTTACGAATATTATAAAAAGTTGTTACAATTGTTGGTTGTTTGAGTAACATTTATATAAATTATTTAAAATAATTTATTTAAAGCAACGCATTTTTTACACCTGTTCAAGACCCTAATTAGAACGGTGTAAATAAATTATCTAATTTACTGAAGTCATAGTAATTAAACAATTTAATGAACCATCTATAGGTTTTGAAACAAATTGATTTATACCTATATACCAATTTTTATTAGTATAACTATTTAAATTTATAAAATCTGTATATGAAATACTTAAATTATTATTAGTAGTGTTGACTATAAATCCTGTAGAAAATGACTCATCGTTAATAATAGTTGTTGAAACTGGAACACCACCATAATTTAGTGATGGATACAATCTAAAAAATATATTTGAATTAAGGTCTGTTATACTTGTTTGTATTTGTTCTATTAAAGTAAATGATATTATCCATGACTTATTTGAAACTGGCAAATTTATAGGTATATTTAATAATGTTAATAAATCTGATGTTGTAAATATAGAAGAAGACGTATCAATAGCATAAAAAGGTTGATTCAAAATATTAACTGCTACTGTATATACTGAAGTTCCTGCTGGACCTGCTGGACCTGCTGGACCTGTATCTCCTTTACAACTTCGTCCTGTTGGACCTGTGTAACCTGTTGGACCTGTTTTACCTGTATTTCCTGCTGGACCAATCGCACCAGGTCCTGTTGGTCCTATAGGACCTTGCGGTCCTGGACCTCTTAAATCGCAACATCTTCTTGAACCATATAAATATTTATAATTGTCATAATATCCTGAATTAACATTATTAACATTATTATTCATTATGATATATTATATTATGAAAATATATTTTTATTACTTTTCTAAACTGTTTTTTAGCATAGTAAAAATTTACAATATATGTGCGAGGGTGTAAATATTTATGATGATGGTAATGCTGCTAAACATAGTTTTATCTCACCAAGACTAGCTACATTATATTTAACAACCAAAGGTAGGTCATTTTCCAAATATACTTCTATTTGAGAACATAAATTTGTACATTTAATAAAATAACTTAGGTTTTTTAATGAAAATTCACCTTGAATAATTTTTGATGAGTCTTGTTTTAAAACAAAACCCATACTACCATCAGACTCTGCTCTATGAATCTCTGCTGAAGCAAATTGACCTGAACACTTAAAAATTAACTCATTACCTACCGATTTAATTTCCAATTTATCCGAAATACATGACAAATCTCTAATAATCTTTTGAAAATCTGCTGATGGCAAATTAATAATTGAAGAAAATTTAACATCAGGATATTCTAACTCTTCTGGTTCAGGCTCAATTAAGCGTAACTTTTGAGTTTTACACTGTTTTATCTCTCCATTTTCAAATTTTAATGCTAAATGAGAAACTATACCATCTACATAATCTGCATTTTCAATATAAATTGTTAAAGTATCATCATTATCTATAGAATTAATTAATTTGAACAAATGAAACATATTTACACCTATCACAATTTTATTTTTGGTACATTTATAAAATTCAAAATTTACTGATGCTAAAAATAAATGAGCCAAAATTGTATGAGATTTATCCATATTAATTATTCTTATTCCATCAGGTTGAAAAGTAATATTTGTTTCTAATAATATATCTTTTAAAGCTGTCATCAATGTTCTAAATGGTGCTATTTGAACTGTTTTTATTGTTAAAACATTTCCTTCTGTTGAAATATTTTCTTCTGTTGAAATATTTTGTGTACATTTTGTAGATTTATCAGCAAAGTTTAACATTATAATTAATTTTTAATATAATCTTTAAATACTTATTGAATTTTAAATATTTTATTTAACAAATTTACTAAATAAAAGAACTACATAGTAACTTTGGGTATTCTTCTTGTTCCGTGACCATGTTTTTTTCTAGCAATCTTTGCTAATTTTAATGCCTTACTATTTGGCTTACAACCATTTTCTAAAATTTTATAATCTACTGCTGCTGCTTTACCAGATGTAATTGAACTTGCTAGTCTTGCAAATCCCCATGATTGTGCTGTTTGATTAGGTCTTGAACCCGATGAATAGTATGCACCTTCACCTTTTCTGACTATTTCAGACAACGCTTTTTTTGAACACCCTGTAGCACGAGCTAATTTATTTGAAGGAATAATATTGGTAACACCATAAATACGCACAGCATCTCTAATATGTGGCGATTTTATTGATTTATATGAAGACAATGACTTTCTTGTATAATAAATTCTTTTTTTATATAATTTTTTGGATTTTTTTAACATAGAAGACTGTAGTTTTCTATCTTTTTTTGTTAATCTTTTTGGTAAATAACGCAAGTTTATTTTCATTACTATAATATATATAAAAACATTATAATATATATAAAAACATTATAATATATATAAAAACATTATAATTATATAAGTATTATGTCAAATACTAATTTTTCTAAAAAAAAGGAGGAATGTATTCAAACTATTAATACTATTTTTGAAAATTATGAAAATAGTGAAAATAGTGAATATATGTTAAATAGAATATATTCACATATTGTTATTTTTTTGCCTAATACATTAAAAAATGAATATAACATTTATGAAAAACGCTTAAATCGCAATACTTTTTTAACAAATGAACAACATATATTTATACAAGTTTTCCTTAGTAAAAATAAATATTATTATCTTCCAAATAATGGATTATATTATGAATATGATGGAAAAAATTATTCAATTGTAAAAGAGGATGATATTATTCATAAATTATTATCAACTATTTCAAAAGATAGAATTCTTTTGGATTGGAAACATAAAACCAAAACTAATGTTTTAAAATTAATTAAAGAGAGAAGTTTATTTAGTTCTATTCCTGAAACTTATACAATACAAAATGTTTTGAATTTTATATATCCTTCAATTTTTTTAACAAAAAATCAAGCCAAGTATTTTTTAACCATAATAGGCGATAATATATTAAAAAAAAATTCTCATTTATTATTTTATGTAAACATCAAAATGAAGAAATTGTTAACTGAATTAGATACTATCGCATATATTTCTATAGGAAATACAAACACTACTAATAATTTTATTGCTAAGTATCATGATAATCATTCATTTGATAATTATAGATTAATTAACATTAATGACAATTTCTCTCTAAATATTTGGAAAGAACAATTTAAAAAATTTGGCTTAGATTTTTTATGTGTTGCTACTCATTATTCAAAACGTTATGAACACTCTGAAAAATTTATTGAAACTAAATGTGATGAAGAATTTAAAAATTATACATTATATTTAAATCTTAATACTCAACAACAAATTATAGATAAATTTTGTGAAGAATATATTTTAAAAACAACAAATCCAAATTTTGACACACATTGTATCGCTTGGAAAAACATTCACTTTATTTGGAAACAATTTCTTTCAAACTCACAATTACCAAATATTATTTATTCATATTCTTTGAAAAATATATTAAAAGAAAAATTTAATTTTAATGAACAAACTGATTCATTTATTGGAATAACAAGTAAATATTTACCTATTGAAAGTGATTTTATTAAATTTTTTGAAAAAACTATTTCATTCAAAGAAAAAAAAAAATTTTCTGAATTTGATGATGAATTAGAAATTGACGAATTATGTTGTTTATTTAAAATATGGGTAAAAACTACTACTAATGAAACACTAGTAAGTAATGGAAATATTACTGAAGATAATGTTATTAAAATTTTAAAACATTTCTTTTCAAAAATAGAAATTTTTCAAGATAAATATCTTCTTAATACTTCATGTATCCTATGGAATAAAATTAATGATATTAATAAATCATTTGAATATATTAAAACACAAATTAAAAATAATAATCTTGAACTTATATCTTTTGATGAAGCATATAATTATTACTATAATTTTTGTAATAAAAATTTAAATAAACTAATTATAAGTAAAAGATATTTTGAAAAATATATTTTTTTCAAATTAACAAAATATGTTGTTTATGATAAATTTATTACATCTAATTGTTTTCTAGATAATTATACATTTGAATAATTCAAATAATATATACTAAACTATTTCTACACCGAACATGTAAATAAAATTTAATTTTTTGAATTACTACATTTACATTTCCAATACCGATTATTTATTATTACCAATTTTTTAAAACTTTTTTACACCTTTTCTCATTTAAAATTTTATCTTTCATTTTCTTTGAAATTTATATTTTTATTAGTATAAAATAATATTTTTTTTAATATATATAATATATGAATATTATTTCTATATTTTCTGGAAGAAAACCAAATATTGAAATTCTTAAAAAATATTTAACAAAAGCTTTAGAATTAAATATAATCAATGAGGTTCATTTTTGGAATAATACAAGAAATTCTTATGATGAAGACTATTTAAAAACAATTAGTAATTTAAAAAGAACATCATCTACAAGAGAAGGAAATTATATTTTAATTACCCCAATAATATCAAATAATTCTTTTGAATTAAATGTAAAAGCATCTAACGATATTCATATTAAACTAACAAATTTAGATATAGAATATGAAATTGTTTTAGGTGGTTGGAATAACACAAAATCCGTCATTAGACAAAATAATAAAGAAATATGTAATTTAATCCAAAATAATGTAGCAGATGAAAATAATAATAATATTTTTAAATTTATTATTGATAATAATATTTTGAATATAATAAAGAATAATGAACTATTAATTTCTCAAAGAATTAAAGATAATTTTATAATAAAAAATATATATTTCAAAACAGGT
>Ga0114962_10001465_pt1 | contig 20327 bp, 18 predicted proteins | sample C_130820_MF_Meta_FD_87017 | JGI IMG/M metagenome (GOLD analysis project Ga0114962, IMG submission 87017) | Freshwater microbial communities from Lake Croche, Canada to study carbon cycling - C_130820_MF_MetaG | ecosystem: Environmental > Aquatic > Freshwater > Lake | place: Lake Croche, Canada... | reverse complement strand
GTTTCAAGCTGCAGGATTACCGGATGGTGTAATTAATATGGTGACTGTTAGTGGTGAAATTGCTGGAAATGTTATTTTCAAACATAAAGATTTTGCAGGTATTCATTTTACAGGATCTACGGGTGTTTTTAGAAATCTTTGGAAAACAATTGCTAATAATATTGAAAATTACAAAAGTTACCCACGAATTGTTGGAGAAACAGGTGGGAAGGATTTTATAATGGTTCATAAATCTGCAAATGCAAAAGAGGTTGCTACAGCAATAACAAGAGGTGCTTTTGAGTTTCAAGGACAAAAATGTTCTGCAGCGTCAAGAGCATATATTCCTTCTAATTTATGGGGGGATGTTAAGCATGTTTTAGTTGAACAATTAGCTTCGATAAAAATGGGTTCACCTGACGATACATCTAATTTTGTTAATGCAGTAATTAGTGAACGTTCGTTTGATAAAATTGCTACTTATATCGAATTTGCAAATCAAGCAAATGATGCTGAAATAATTGCAGGTGGAAAGTATGATAAATCCGTTGGGTATTTTGTAGAACCAACTGTAATAGTTACGACTAATCCATACTTTAAATCTATGGTAGAGGAAATTTTCGGTCCAGTTATTACTATATATGTCTATGAAGCGAATAATTTTGAAGAAACATTAAAAATTGTTGATTCAACGTCAGAATATGCTTTAACAGGTTCAATTATTGCAAATGATCGTTATGCTATTCAGAAAGCTTTAATTGCATTAGAAAATAGCGCTGGTAATTTTTATGTGAATGACAAACCTACAGGAGCAGTAGTAGGACAACAACCTTTTGGAGGTGCTAGAGGTTCCGGAACAAACGATAAAGCTGGAGCACCACTTAATTTATTACGATGGGTTTCTGCACGAACAATTAAAGAAACATTTATTCCTGCAAATGATTATAGATATCCATTTTTAGGATAGAATGAGATATTATAGCATAAAAAAACCAGAGTGAAAGCTCTGGTTTTTTTATGCTGTATAAATTTATATTTTGTGAATTTTATAGGTGTAATTATTACTTCCAGATCTTAAACGAACGAAATAAATCCCAGGAGTAAGTTCCGTTAAATTTATTGTATCAAAAGTTTGTCCTTCTGAAACTTCTTTTGTTTGTAATGTTTGACCGGTTAATGTTGTGATTGATATTGTTCCGTTATTTAGTATTTGATCAAAAGTTAAATGTAACTTATCAGAAACAGGGTTAGGATATACATTTATATGTAATGAGTTTTCGGTAATAGATGATTGACCACCTTCCGTAAAATAAATATCACTATCAGGAAAAAGTAAAGATTTGTATATAAAAATATCATTTGTACCAACGGCTGTATTTGATTTTGCTCCTAAATCTAATGAAAGTGAACCACCATAAGATCCTGTTATAAATACATTATTCATTGTATCCGCTTTAATGGCAGCACCGTAATCAGAACCAGAACCAGCAAATTGTTTTGCTAGGAATTTTCCATCTTTATCTAATTTAATTTTTCCTTGAGCATCAAATTTAATACAGAACGCATCTACACTACCTGATGAGCCCAAAGGTTTCCCTAAAAAATCGGTTGTCGTACCAGCCGAATTATTGAAATTACCGGATAGATATATATTAGTGTATTTATCGATTTCTAATTGTCTTGCATTTTCTTCTTTCGTATTTCCAATTTGTTTAATCCAAACCAGTTTACCATTTAAATCATATTTTCCAATAAAAATGTCTTTACCACCTTTACTTGCTAAATTAGAAATACCAGTTGAGGAATAATCAAAATCAACTGTAAGTGAAAAATATCCGGATACATATAATTCATTTCCTTTAATTACCAAAGTATTCGCTTCATCCGCTGCTGAGCCACCTGTTTTTTTAACCCAAATTAATTCACCATTTGCATTTAATTTTTGTATGAAAATATCCGCGACACCATTAGTGGTTGAGGAAAGGAGTGTATCTTTAAGAGGGGAAGGATTAAAGTCAACATTTGTACCAATTAAACCACCTACATTATAAATGTTTCCGAGAGAGTCAGTAGTAATTGCGTTACTTACAACACTTCTTTTGGAACCGAAAGTTTTGGTCCAATTAACATTACCATTGAAATCAAGTTTTTGTAAAAACATTGAATTTATATAACTGACATTTTCTAATTTACCAGTTATTTCACCTGACAAGAAGATACCATCCTTGTTTATAGCTAAACTTCTAGCTCTAGAATACAAAGAATCTCCTATTGTTTTTACCCAAATAAAATTACCTATGGTATCCATTTTAGCTATGAAAATTGTTCGTTTACCTTTAGGTGCAACTTTTACAATACCAAAATCTACTGAATCTTCAATGGTACCAGAGATGTATATGGAACCTTTGTAATATACCATACTGTTTGGACGGTCATTTCCTTTTCCTCCAATTTTTTTTGAGCGAATGTATTTTCCTTTTTTGGATCGTTTTTGCAAGAATATATCATCACCTCCAGTAGCGGTAAGCTTGTCGGACAAACTATCATTTCTGAATTCACCATTCCCAGAAAAGCTTCCTAGGATGTAAAGATTTGCTTGGTTATCAACTGCTAAAGCAGCACAAGTATCTGCACCTGAACCACCAATAGATCTACTCCAGCCATAAAATTGTGCGGAAGCGGAAATAGATATTAAAATTAAGGATACAGTAAATAAATTTTTAAACATATAAGTTATATTGAGTACGTAATAAAGATAATAAATTCTAGGTTATACTTTATAAATTTTTTTAGATTAATTATATTCTACTCTTTCTGAAGGAATTAAAATGTTTCTTCCGGGATATAAAGTTGAAAAATCTTTCATAATTCTTTGTGTTTTATTAGAATTCCATGTGAATTTAGGGAATATAAAATAATTGCTTGTATTTGATTTGATAATTTGGAATTTTGGATATTCTCGGTTGATGTATTTCATGCAATACTTATTGTTTTCTAGTCGTTTATAAAAAATATTACTCGAAATTATTAAGCTGCTAAATAACGCTAAGTAAATCATGTTCATTTTTTTATGTATCAGCGCACTCAAAAATAAACCGATGCTAACGTATATAAACAGTATTTCCCATTTATTTAGTGTAAATCCTTTAGCAACGGCAAATGGGAGTTGACTAAAGAAACTCACGATACTCAACATACATGTCATTGTTTTTTGGAGTATAATTCCTAAAATTATTTTAATTGGTAGAATCCAAAAAAAAGAAAATAGTAAAATCCCGAGTAAAAGAATAATAAATGAAAATGCCATTAGGGCAATATTTGTCAGAATGAAATAATTTGGAAACTGATGAAAATAATACAATGTCAAGGGAACAGTAGTTATTTGAGCAGCTATCCCAACCATTGAACCTTCGATGATCAGTTGTGAAATTTTGTAACGAGAGATAATTACATTTTTCAAAAAAGGATAGAATAAATAGATTCCTAGCATTGCTGTATATGAAAGTTGAAATCCTACATCGTAAATATAGATTGGTTTCCAACTTAATAGTATAAAAGCAGAAAAAGCAAGAATGTTTAATTCAGAATTTTCCTTTCCTTTCATAGACCCTATAAGTAAGAAACTAAACATAATTACCGAGCGAACTACGGAAGGCGAGAAGCCGGTAATAAGTGCATAAAACCATACGATGATTAAGGATAGTATGGTAGCCAGATTTTTGGTGATAAACTTCTGAAATAGTTGAAAAATACGCAAGAGAATTTGCAATAAAATACCGATGTGTAATCCAGAAACTGCAAGAATGTGCATTGCACCAGTATCACTAAATCCCTGGGTGGTTTCGTTTGTTAACAAGCTTCTTTCGCCTAATATTAATGCGTTAGCCAAAGCGAGTTCTTGTCCTTTGAGTACCGATTTTAAAATTTCCGTCAAATTATTTCTAAAGGATTCAGGAGATAAAATTGTTTGCTGTGAAAGAGATAATAATTTAATATTCGATTCATTATTAATAAATCCAATTTCATATACTCCTTTGTTCTTCCAATAATATTCACTGTCAAATTCACCAGGGTATCCTAAATTTTTGATTTTTTCAAAATTACAGGAAAAAAGAATTGTACTATTGTTTGTAAAAGGAGTTTTGTTGTGTTTGATTTTTACGAAGATTAATTTTTTGTTTTCAAGATGACGAGAGTACTGGTATTTAGCATTGTTTTTACAATCAACGATATATTTTATATAGCCAGATTTTGTAATGGAAGATTCCGAGATGATCCCATAATGTTTTTCATTTTTTGTGTAATTTTCGTTTGAAAACTGCGTTTTATTTTCATCCAAAGTCATGATGCTATTTCCGAGTATAAAAAAACTTGCAAAGAGTAAAGTATGTTGTGTGGCGGTTTTTAAGATTATTTTTTTAGCGTTGAAAGCAAGAAGTAATAGTAAAAACAACAATATAATTAGGTAGAAAGAATAAGTAGCTGAAATTAAAACGATGTTTGTTGTTGTTATCCCGAGAATAAATGGAATAATTAACCAGATAAAAGGAATTTTATAAAATTTCATTCACAGTGTTTTGAAAGAGTACAAAAATCTTAATAAAATTTGTTTTTCGCTTCTGAATTGAGTGATTTTTCCTTGTTTTCGGTTGATTTAACAGTAGTTTAAGTGTATATTTGCTTTCAAAATTGAATAAAATGATAAAAGTTACATTGCCGGATGGTTCTCAACGTGAGTATGTAAAAGGTACTACTGCATTTGATGTTGCATTGAGTATTTCTGAAGGATTGGCTCGAAATGTGTTGGCAGCGAAAGTGAACGATGAAGTTGTGGATGCTACAAGAGTATTACCTGAGACATCTAACTTGAGTTTATTGACTTGGAATGATGCAGAAGGAAAATCTACGATGTGGCATTCATCCGCCCATTTGATGGCAGAAGCATTGGAGTTCTTTTATCCTGGGATTAAATTAGCAATTGGACCACCAGTAACGAATGGTTTTTACTATGATGTTGATTTTATGGAGTATTCTATAAAAGAGGAGGATTTAGTAAAAGTTGAAAATAAAATGAAAGAATTGGCGAAAGAAAAATTAAAGTTCGTTCGTCAAGAAATATCTAAAAGTGATGCAGTTGCTTATTTCTCAGAAAAAAACGATCCGTATAAATTAGAATTATTAGAAAATTTAGAGGATGGCAACATTACTTTTTATACGCAGGGAAATTTCACGGATTTATGTCGTGGGCCACATATTCCAGATACTTCTCCTATTAAAGCCGTTAAGTTGACCTCTATTGCAGGAGCTTATTGGAGAGGGGATGAAAAAAATAAACAGTTAACACGTATTTATGGGATTACTTTTCCTAAACAAGCTGACTTAACGGAATATTTAGAGAAAGTTGAAGAGGCGAAACGAAGAGATCATCGAAAACTCGGAAAAGAATTAGAATTGTTTACGTTTTCTCAACGTGTAGGACAAGGGTTGCCTTTGTGGTTACCAAAAGGTGCTGCATTGCGTGAGCGACTTGAAAACTTTTTAAAGACGGCACAAAAACGATCTGGATATGAACAAGTAATTACACCACATATTGGAAGTAAAGAATTGTATGTTTGTTCTGGTCACTATGAAAAATATGGTGCTGATTCATTTCAACCAATAAAGACTCCGGATGCAAACGAGGAGTTTTTACTAAAACCAATGAATTGTCCACATCATTGTGAGATTTTCAAATCTAAACCACGTTCTTATAAGGAATTACCTGCTCGATTTGCTGAATTTGGCACAGTGTATCGTTATGAGCAAAGTGGTGAATTGCATGGTTTGACTCGTGTAAGGGGATTTACGCAAGATGATGCGCATATTTTTTGTACGCAAGAACAGGTTCTTGGAGAGTTTAAAAAGGTAATCGATTTAGTGTTGTATATCTTTAAAACCTTAAAGTTTGATAATTTTAAAGCGCAAATTTCATTAAGAGATCCAGCAAATGAAACAAAATATATTGGTTCTGACGAAAATTGGGCTAAAGCAGAAGCGGCAATAATAGAAGCTGCTGCAGATAAAGGATTGCCAACTGTGGTGGCGTATGGTGAAGCGGCATTTTATGGTCCAAAACTAGATTTCATGGTGCAAGATGCTTTAGGGCGTGAATGGCAGTTAGGAACAATTCAAGTGGATTACAATTTACCAGAACGTTTTGAACTTGAATACACTGGAAGCGATAATTCGAAACATCGACCAGTGATGATACATAGAGCTCCATTTGGTTCAATGGAAAGATTTGTAGCAGTTTTGTTAGAACATTGCGCAGGAGATTTCCCATTATGGTTAGCGACAGAACAGGTACATATCTTACCAATTAGTGATAAATACAACGAGTTTGCTGAAAAAGTGTGTAGTTTGCTAAATAATTCCGATATTCGCTCTTTGGTTGACGACAGAAATGAGAAGATAGGCAAGAAAATTCGAGAGGCTGAACTCAAAAAAGCTCCTTTTATGTTAATAATAGGCGAAAAAGAGTTTGAAAGTCAGACAGTTTCTGTTAGACAAAGAGGTTCTGGAGATCTAGGATCTATGTCAATTGAAGTGTTTATCGAAACCATTGAAGTCGCAATTAAAAATGAATTAGCAACAAATGCTTTAGTTACTGAATGAGAAAAGAGCCAAGAAAAAGATTAGTACCTCAACAAGAGCCTGATCAGCACAAGATTAACGAGAAGATTTCTGCAAAAGAAATACGACTTGTAATGGAAAGTGAAGAACCAAAAGTAATGTCAACTTACGATGCTATTAAATTAGCAGAGGAACAAGAGATGGATTTGGTAGAGATTTCACCTAATGCTGTTCCTCCTGTTTGTAAAATAATGGATTATAGAAAGTTTTTATATAATCAAAAAAGGAAACAAAAGGAATTAAAGGCGAAACAAAGTAAAGTAATAATTAAGGAAATTCGTTTTGGTCCTAATACAGATGAACATGATTTTCAGTTTAAATTAGTACATGCTAAAAAATTCTTGGAAGAAGGTTCTAAAGTAAAGGCATACGTATTCTTTCGAGGAAGAACAATTGTTTTTAAAGATCGTGGAGAAATTTTATTACTGCGATTCGCACAAGAGATTGGTGATTTAGGCGTATTAGAATCGATGCCAAAACTAGAAGGTAAGCGTATGATAATTATGCTAAATCCTAAAAAAGGGAAATGAGATATTGTCAGATGACAAAAAATAGCTGATATAGAGGTAACACTTAAAAAAAAGTAAAGATGCCAAAAATGAAAACTAAATCCAGTGCGAAGAAGAGATTCACGATAACTGGAAGTGGTAAAATCAAGAGAAAACACGCTTTTAAAAGCCACATTCTTACGAAAAAAACTAAAAAGCAAAAGAGAAATTTGACACATGCAGGACTTGTTCATGCAGCTGACGTGTCAAATATCAAATTGCAATTATGTATGAAATAGTTTCATACAGGTTCAACGTTTAACCCAATAGTGGAGTACACAAGCCTTCTGAAATAGTGAAGCACCCTCTTTTAAAAAACAAAAAAATATGCCAAGATCGGTAAATCACGTGGCTTCTAGAGCGAGAAGAAAATCGTTCATGAAGTTAGCCAAAGGTTACTTTGGAAGAAGAAAAAATGTTTGGACAGTAGCGAAAAATGCTATTGAAAAAGGATTGAATTACGCCTATGAAGGTCGTAAACAAAAGAAAAGAAATTTCCGTTCATTATGGATCGCTCGTATTAATGCAGGTGCTCGTCAACACGGATTAAGCTATTCTCAGTTTATGGGCGCTGTTCATAAAAGCGGAATTGAATTAAACCGTAAAGTTTTAGCTGATTTAGCAATGAATCACCCTGAAGCTTTCAAGACAGTTGTAGAAACTGTAAAGAAATAATAAGTAACTGACTCTATATCGCATAAAAAAGGCTCTCAATTTGAGGGCCTTTTTGTTTTTAAATACTTTCTTTCGTGTTTTCAATCATGTTTGCTAGAAAGTCTCTCGCTCTGAAAAGCTGTGCTTTGACGGTTCCTAAGGGGAGATTTAATGCTTCAGATATTTCTTCGTAACTTAACTCATCAAAGTATCTTAATTCAACTAGTTCACGGTAACGCGGTTTCAATTTTGTGACTAAATTGCGCATCATTTTTACTTTTTGCGCGTGTATTATCGCTTCTTCTGGATTATGAACGTCTGTACGCGCATCGAAATGAATAATTTCTCCGTCATCCGTTGTATATCCAGCATCCATAGAAGTAACTTTGATTCTTTTTTTGCGAATAAAATCGATACAGTTATTCGATGCAATCTTGAAAAGCCAAGTACTAAAAGCAAAATTTGGGGAGTATTGCTCTAAGCGGCTGAAAGCTTTGCCAAAAGCTTCAATGGTTAAATCATCTGCATCATCCGTGTTTTTAACCATTTTAAACATCATAAAATAAATGGAATCTCTGTATCGTTCCATTAATTCTGCGTAAGCGGCCTGACTTCCTTTTTTTGCAGCATCGAGTAAAACTAAATCGTGTTTGGCTTTTTCAGATAAATTTTCGCTTACTTCCATTTTGAAATTCTTTGTTTTTCAGAAGTATAGTATAGAACAGGTAGTAAGATTGCGTAGAACAATTCAAAAAACGGAAAGAATAAAATAAAATTTTTGCCTTTCAATTTAGCAAAACATCTCCCTTGAATTATCCACTTTAGTGTAATTACACCAATAAAAATACTACTTGTAAAAATGGTATACTCTGTATCAAGAACTAAAATAACAAAAGAAAACCATAGTAATAGTAGTGTCAAGGGATAGATTCCTAACAATGCTTTTTTAATAACCTGGTATTTCCCAGCAGTAGAGTAGTGTCTAGATTTTTGCGCAATCCATGTTTTCCAAGTGTTTTTGGGTGTCGAATAGCAATAAGTATCTGGATTAACTTGGATGTTGTACGTATTTATTTGTGTAGCTTCTTGAACAAATAAATCATCATCTCCTGAGCTTATGGCATAATGTGATTTAAATCCACTAACAGATTTGAATGCTGTTTTAGTGTATGCTAAATTTCTCCCAACCCCCATATAAGGAATTTTTGCTAATGCAAATGAAAAATAATTCATCGCAATAAAAATAGAATCAAATCGTATTACTTTATTTAGGAAACCAGCCTCTTCTTTATAAGGTCCATAGCCAAGAACAATTTGATTTTCATTTACAAAACCGTCTACCATTCCTTGTAGCCATAAATTACTTACCGGTTGACAATCTGCGTCGGTAAATACTAAATGTTCGTGCAATGCGGATTTAATACCTAGTGTTAGCGGGAGTTTTTTACCTATGCCTATGTGTTTACTTCTTTCCACCTCAATCATTCGGAGATGTGGATATTGCATTTTGTAAGCATTTATTATATGGTATGATTCATCAATTGATTGGTGGTTTACTACGATAACTTCAAAATTTGGATAGACTTGCTCTAAAATTAATGGTAAATTGGCAAATAAATTATCTGAATCATTTCGAGCAGCTATTATAACTGAAACAGGAGGTTTTTCAGGATTTTCGATGTTTTTTTTCTTAAAAGAAGTGAAAGCTAATCGACTGAAAAAGTAAAATATATAACTTAACTGAATCAGGACACATAATACAAAAAAACAGAAGATAAAAAGTGATAGTTGGGTTTCAAAACTTGGTAAAATTTCCATTTAAATTATCCTTTTTGTTAAAAATGAGTCAAATCAGTAAATAGCAGTTATCTTTGCTTTGTTTTATTTAGGTCACAAATATATGCATTTTGAACTTCATCATACAGATTCCGCCTCAAAAGCACGCGCAGGAGTTTTACTTACAGATCATGGAATAATTGAAACTCCAATATTTATGCCTGTGGGTACAGCGGGTACTGTAAAAGGAGTGCATCAACATGAATTAAAAGAAGATGTAAAAGCACAAATAATTTTAGGAAATACGTATCATTTATTTTTAAGACCAGGATTAGATGTTTTAAGTGGAGCAGGTGGTTTACATAAGTTTATGAATTGGGATGGCCCAATTTTAACAGATAGTGGTGGATATCAAGTTTATTCACTTTCAAATTCTAATAATATTACAGAAGAAGGTGTTCGATTTCAATCACATCACGATGGAAGTTATCATTTTTTTACACCTGAAAGAGCTATAGAGATTCAGCGCGTAATTGGAGGGGATATTATAATGGCGTTTGATGAATGCACCCCATTTCCTTGTGATTATGCGTATGCAAAAAAGTCATTGGCTATGACTCATCGTTGGTTGGGAAGATGTTTTGATGCAATGAATAAAACGGAAACTTTATATGGACATAATCAAGCATTATTTCCAATTGTTCAAGGAAGTACTTTTAAAGACTTAAGAATCGAATCTGCAGAAGTAATAGCTTCATTTGATGCAATAGGTAATGCAATTGGTGGACTTTCTGTTGGAGAGCCAGATGAAGATTTGTATGAAATGACAGATTTAGTTTGTTCGATTTTACCAAAAGATAAACCTCGTTATTTAATGGGAGTGGGTACCCCTGCAAATCTTTTAGAATGTATTGCTTTAGGAGTTGATATGTTTGATTGTGTAATGCCTTCTAGAAATGCACGACACGGAATGTTATTTACTTGGGAAGGTACTATTAATATAAAAAATGAAAAATGGAAATGTGATTATTCTTCTTTAGATTCTTTAGGAGAATCATACGTAGATTCAACTTATTCTAAAGCGTATTTAAGGCATTTGATTAAATCCAATGAAAATTTAGGGATTCAAATTGCAACATTGCATAATTTAAATTTTTATCTTTCTTTAGTCAAAGAAGCAAGAAAACGTATTATTGATGGTTCATTTACTACTTGGAAAAATCAATTAATACCAATTTTAAGCCAACGATTATAAATTTATGTTGTCCATTTTAGATAAATATATCATTAAGAAATTCCTATCTACATATTTTTTTATGTTGGGGATTATTATGTTATTGTCTATGGTATTCGATATTTCGGCAAACCTGAGTGAGTTCATCAAAAATAACGCACCAATTTCAGCTATATTCATTGATTATTATTTGAATTTCTTGGTGTATTATGGCAACACTTTTTCGTCTATAATTGTATTTATTTCTGTTATTTGGTTTACTGCAAAATTGGTGCAAGATTCGGAAATAATTCCGATGTTGTTTAGTGGTAGACCATTTATTCGTATTCTTAAACCGTATGCTATTAGTGCAACTATGTTGTTACTCTTATCCATTTTTATCAACCATTTTTTATTACCAATTTCCAATAAAATTCGATTAGATTTTGAAGAAAAGTATTATCGTTCAAGAATATTAGTGGAGAATTATCATGCAGAATTTAATAAGGAAAAGTATGTCTATTTTTCGACCTATAATAGTGATGAGAATTTGGTGTATAATTTTAATATGGAGCAGTGGACAAAAGATAATCAACCTACTTATTTTATTCGTGCTACAACCGCTAAAAATTACCTAGGAACTAATCGGTGGATTTTGAAGGATTTTTATGAGCGAAAAATTGGATCGACAAATGATATTCTTTCTTCTGGAAAACAAAAAGATACGGTTTTTAAATTTAAAATTGAAGATTTAGCATATCGAGATAATCGAAGTGAAATCATGAAAAATTCTGATTTGAAAGCATTTATTAATAGAGAAGAAGCAAAAGGATCGCCAAAAGTTGCGGTGCATAAAATTGTTTTGTATCAGAGGACTGCGATGCCGTTTGCTGTTTACGTACTTACTTTGATAGGCGTATCAGTGTCTATCAGAAAGAAACGGGGTGGAATTGGATTGAATATTGCGATTGGATTAGGATTTGTTTTTATATATATCTTTTCAATGAAGATAGCTGCTGTGGCCGCAATTAATGTTGGTTTTCCTCCATTATTAGCAGTTTGGATACCAAATATTTTGTTCGCTATAGTAGGTATTTATTTATATAAAATTTCACCAAAATAAATAAGTTATGTTTGGAAATAATCAACAAGAAATGCTTTTGAAAATGCAACAAGCAATGCAAGAAAGCAAGCGAAAACTGGAAGAAATTCGTGTTAGTGGAGATGCTGGAGGAGGATTGATTCGTGTTGAGTTTAATGGAAATCGAAAACTTACAAGTTTAGAAATCAATGCTTCGTTACAAGATATTGATAAAGAGGATTTAGAGGATTTATTAGCAGTAGCAATCGCAAAAGCTTTGGTAGAAGTTGAAATAATTAATGAACAAACGATGTCTTCATCAGCAATGAATTTTTTACCGAAATTTTGATGAATAAAAAAGCATTACGCAAACACTATTTAGAAAAGCGTTTGAAAATTTCATTGTCAGAAAAGTTAGTGTTAGAAGATAATTTAAAAAAAATATTGTTTGAAAACTTTAATTTTTCAAATAAAATGATTAGCTGCTTTCTTCCGATAAAATCAAAAAATGAAATAGATACTTATAATATTATTTCAGATATAAAAAAAAACGGTGGTGATATAGCGTTGACCGTTTGGGATACTGTAACCAATGGGTTAATTCATCGTTTATTTACAGATCAAACATGCATTGAGGATAACGCAATTGGGATACCAGAACCCCGGAATGGTGAATTTATTTCGAACGAACTATTAGATATCGTTTTGGTTCCTTTACTAGTATTAGATTGCACAGGAGCGCGTGTAGGTTATGGAAAAGGGGTTTACGACCGGTTTTTAGCTGATTGTTCACCGAAAACTATTTTTATCGGATTATCTCTATTTGAAATGATTGAGCGTATTGAGGATGTAGACGTGTATGATATTCCTCTAACCTATTGTATCACACCAACAAGATGTATTAATTTTGAAAAATAATTTAAGGGATCAAGGGAAATTTCACTTACTTGCTATTTTTGGAATTCCAGTTCTTTTGGTGTTAATTTTTGTAGTGAAATTAATTTGGTTAGTCTTTGTTTACATCTTATTATTATTTCTAATTATTAGGTACCTATTCAAAGCTAAATGAAACATTAATTTAGTTCCTACGTATCAGTTAATTAGAAATAAACGGTATGAATCGGAACTTATTAAATGGTTTAATTCTTGTTGTTTGGACTATCACTTGTTCTGTGAGGCCCAATCCTTCACTTCGAGGAGTGTTTGCTAGTAAGATATGTGTGCAAGGAAATGGTGATTTGTTTATGTTATTCGCTTTTATGGATAATGGCGTTTGTTTGTCACACATGAAAATCTTAACAAAAGATGAGTTTATAAAATTTGCTTCAGGCTATTGGCCGAGTATATACAATCCAGAAAGAAGAAATTTTTTTAAAGAGCATAATTTAGATTGTGGTATAGTTGAAAATCATGCATTTGAACAAAAAATACCCTATTGTTTACCTTTGGATTCCTTATGGAAAATTCGGTATTCCATTTATCCATTTACGAATAATAATGATAAAGGATGGAGTGAGGGTGTCTATCGACCATCTGATAAACAATCTATTTATTTATTAAATAGATACGGGGTTAGAAGTTTTGAATCTAGTTATTTTCTAGATGAAAAGTTTTGGTTACTGTTACAGGATATTCAAGATCCAGCTTGGGTATTGATGTATAAATCCTTATAAATTTGTAATTTAGCGTAATAAATTAGGTTACGTTTTATGAAAAGAATTCAAATTTTTCTTGCCGTTTTATTGTGCGGTATTTCTTTTATCACATTTTCGAATGTCAATCCATCACAAAAAATAGTACCTGAAAAAGTACTTTATTCTGAATATTCATCGATTCCGAGCTTAGTTGTTTTTCCTAAAGGAAAAGAGTTGTTAATTGAAGATGTAACTCGATTTTTAGCAGATTATTTTGAAAATAAAGAATTGTTTTCTTTGAAGTTAATTAATTCTCAAAGCGATGAGTTAGGCTTTATACATTATCGTTATCAGCAATTAATGGGTGGAATACCAGTAAATTATGCATATTATGTAGTGCATACTAAAGCGAATAAAGTTGTGTCAATGCATGGACAATTATTTGATAATTTGCTTTTCAATGCTGTAAATATGGACATGAATACTGCAATTAAAAAAGCAACAGAACATATTTCGGCCAAAGAATACATGTGGGAAAATTTACAAGAAGAAAAACTATTAAAACGACAATCTGGCAATGATAAAGCTTCTTATTTTCCAGAAGCAGAAATAGTTTATTTTATTGATCCATCCAATTTATTTAAATCTGCTACAAAAGCTTTTAAAATCGTTATTTATGCCTCTAATCCTTTGTCAAAACAAAATGTATTTATTGATGCGAATAATGGAAAGGTTTTATTTACAGAAAACTTATTGCAGCATAAAGATGTTAAAGGTACAGCAAATACAGTATATAGTGGTTTGCAAACAATTACGACGGATAGTACAAATACGGGCTACACATTAAAAGAAGTTGGAAGAGGTAATGGTATAGAGACGTATAATATGAAAAACAGCACTAATTTTTCTTTTTTTACGGATTTCACCGATAAAAATAATAAATGGGATACTCTAAATGCGCAAAAAGATCAATATGCTGTCGATGCGCATTGGGGTGCTGAAAAAACCTATGATTATTATCTTCAAAAACATAATCGAAATAGTATTGATAATAATGGGTTCAAATTAATAAACATGGTTCATTATGGATCTGCCTTTGGAAATGCCTATTGGGATGGTTTACGTATGGTTTTTGGGGATGGAGATGGAGTAAATACAAAAAATCCCTTGGTATCGTTAGATATTATCGGACATGAAATTACGCATGGAATTACTTCTAATACAGCAAAATTAGTTTCCCAAAATGAGCCTGGCGCTTTAAATGAATCTTTTAGCGATATTTTTGGTGTAACGATTGATTGGTATGCTCGGCCAGACAAAGCAAATTGGAAAGTAGGAGATGAGATAAGTTCTATTTTTCGGTCATTAGAAGATCCAAATTCGACTAATCATCCAGATACTTATCAAGGCAATTATTGGTCTGCACTTAATGATATGGATTTTGGAGGTATCCATAGTAATAATGGCGTGCAAAATTTTTGGTATTATTTATTGGTAGCAGGTGGTAATGGAGTAAACGATAAAGGAAATGTGTACAATGTAACAGCAATAGGAATTGATAAAGCAGCTGCTATTGCATATCGAAATTTAACGGTTTACTTAACTAGTTTATCCAATTTTCAAGATGCTCGTTTTTACGCTATACAAGCAGCAATTGATTTGTTTGGTTCTTGTTCTCCTGAAGTAGAATCAGTTACTAATGCATGGTATGCTGTAGGGGTTGGAGCTCCTTATCTACCAAAAGTAACTAGTGATTTTGTTGCATCTTATGGTAAGTCATGCCGAGAATTAAAAGTGAATTTCACCAATACAAGTAGTAATGCACAGAGTTATTTTTGGGATTTTGGAGATGGGAATACTACAGAAATTTCCAACCCAAGTCATGTGTATACAAAACCAGGAAAATATACCGTGCAATTAATTGCTAAAGCCTCTAATGGTTGTGGAATTTCAGATTCTATGCGTTTGAAAGATTTGGTAGAGATACATCCAATCAATCCTAAACCTATTCAAGTTGCGATTTGTCCTGAAGATTCAATTGTTTCTCTTATTTCTGTAATGAACGGTCCTCTAGCATGGTATTCGTCAGATACATCGCAAGTTATACTAGATACCGTAAGTTTGTTTTCAATAAAGAATCCTAATATAGATAAGAGTTTTTATTTGGGTAGTACAAACATTTCAAAAGATAGTACGATGCATGTTGGGGAGACAAATGTGAGTACTAATATTGGGAATTATGCGGCTACAGTTCGTTATCAGATTTTTGATGTTTTTAGGCCTTTGATACTTAAATCTGTTTTGGTAAATGCGTATGCTGCTGGAGAAAGAGTGATAGAATTACGCGATGCATCAGGGAAAGTATTGCAGTCAAAAAATATAAATATACCAGTTGGAGTTCAAAGAATTGAATTGAATTTTGATGTAGATCCGGGGCTCGATTATCAATTAGGATTAAGTGGTACTTTAGGATCGCTTGGTCGCTCCAATGCAGGAGTAAAATATCCTTATGAATTAAAAGATATTATATCAATTAAAGGGAGTAATGCATTAAATGCTGGTTTACAATTTTATTATTCCTTTTATGATTGGGAATTAGTTTCAGTAGGTTGTAACGATGCTCGCCAAGAATACCAAATTAAAATAAATTATAATTCATGTATTACAAATGGTGTAATCAATAAAAAATTAGAAAAAGTTACTGTTTTCCCGAATCCATCTAAAAGATATATTACCTTATCTAATCTTCAAGACGTTACTTTAAAAGTTATGGATCCATTAGGGAAAGTTATAGTTAACAAAACGTTAGTGAAAGGGGATTTTGAATTAGATATGAATACTTGGGAAAATGGGATGTATCTAATAGAACTAATCACTGAATATGGCACTGAAATTATTCAAATAATAAAGGAATAATAAAGTTGAGAAAATATTTATTTTTTGTAATCTAATTCAATTATAATATATAAATTTACCATGGTAAATAAAATAAACAACTTAATTAAATTAAAAATGAAAAAATTAACATTGATCGCAGGTTTAGCATTCGGATTATTTTCTTTTGTTCCAACAGATGCTACAACTTGGGGTATTGACGGAGTACATTCTCGTGTAGGATTTTCTATTAATCATTTAGGAATTAACGATGTGTTAGGATACTTTACAAAATATGAGTCAAAAATTAATTCTTCTAAAGAAGATTTTTCTGACGCTATTTTTGAATTTTCAGCAGAAACTGCAAGTGTAAGTACTGGATTTGATGGATTAGATGGACACTTGAAACAACCTGATATGTTTGATGCTACAGCTCATCCAAGATTAACGTTTAAAAGTACTTCTGTAACTAAAAAAGACGATAAAAATTATGAAGTGAAAGGTGATTTAACGCTTCATGGTGTTACAAAATCTATTACCTTGAAAGCTGTTAAAAGTGCTGCTATTGTTCATCCAATGACAAAGAAAACAGTTGTAGGTTTTAAATTAACTGGTGTTATTAACCGTAAAGACTTTAAAGTTGGTGTTGAATTGCCAGGAGTTGTTGCAAGTGAAGAAGTTACGATTATTGCTAACACAGAGTTTGCTAAAAACTAAGATGAAACATATTTCGATGTATGTTGCAACGCTGTCCATTTTATGGATGGCGTTTGCTTTTTTACCACAAGAGAAACTTGGGTGGAAGATAGATAAAAAATACAGTGTTCGTTTTTCTAGTCCTTCGGTAGGAGGGGTGTTTACTATTTTTAAAGGAGAAGTAATATTTGATAAGAGTGAATTAAATTCTGCTTCTTTTAAATTAACAATTGATCCAACTTCTGTAAATACTGGAAACGCTATGCAGAATGGTCATATTCAACAAAAAGACTGGTTGGATTCAAAAAAATATAACTCAATAGATTTTGTTTCAACAACTTTCTTAAAAGAAGGGGAGAATTATACCGTATTGGGTGATTTGACGCTTCATGGAGTAAAGAAATCAATAAAAGTTCCATTTTCCTATATTGAAGAGAAGAAGAGGTCGAAAGTACTTGCGTCTTTTTCTATTAATCGATTCGATTATGGCGTAGGAAGTCCGAATGATGGAGTGGACTCACTATTGAATATAGATGTGATTATGCCATTAAAAAGATAAAAAAAATGGGGTTGAAAAACCCCATTTTTTTTATCTTATTTTTTGTCTATTTCAACAGAAGCTAATTCATCGGATTTATATGCTCCTGAATCAAGTTTAGATTTTAATTTTTTGAATGTCTCCAATGTATAGTTAACATCTTCCAAGGTATGTGCTGCTGTAGGAATTATACGTAACATAATAACATCTTTTGGTACAACTGGGTAAATCACAATTGAACAAAAGATATTATAGTTTTCTCTTAAGTCATATGTAAGATTAGTAGCTTCAGCCAAAGATCCTTTCATGAATACTGGAGTTACTGGTGAGTTGGTAGCGCCAATATCAAAACCTGCCTGTTTAAATCCAGTTTGTAATGCGTTTGTGATTTCCCATAATTTATTTTTCAATTCTGGGCGTGTGCGTAAAAGTTCCAAACGTTTGCGCGCACCGATTGTAATTGTCATTGGTAAAGCTTTGGCGAACATTTGTGAACGCATATTATAACGAAGGTATTCAATAATACTTTCATCGCCACAAATAAATCCACCGATGGAAGACATGGATTTTGCAAAAGTTCCAAAAAGAACATCTATTTCATTTTGTACACCTTGCGCTTCTCCAGCACCTTGACCTGTTTCACCAAGTGTCCCAAATCCATGAGCATCATCAACAAATAAACGGAAATTATATTTTCCAGACTTTCTAAATGCTACAATTTCTTTTAATTTTCCTTGATCACCAGCCATACCGAAAACCCCTTCGGTAATTACTAAAATTCCACCACCAGTTTGTTCTGCTAAACGTGTTGCATTTCGCATTTGTTTGTCAAAGCTTTCCATGTCGTTGTGTTGGAATACAAAACGTTTTCCTGAATGTAAACGCATACCGTCTAAAATACAAGCATGTGACTCACTATCATAAACAATAATATCAGAACGATCTACTAATGAGTCGATTGCTGAGACCATGCCTTGGTAACCAAAGTTCAAAAGAATACAATCTTCTTTCTGCATGAAATCCGCTAATTCATTTTCTAGCTTTTCGTGTTCTGCTGTTTGGCCAGTCATCATACGCGCACCCATTGGATATGCTAATCCATATTCCTTAGCTGCATTTGCATCGGCTTCACGAACTTCTGGGTGATTTGCTAAACCTAAATAGTTGTTCAATGACCAGATTAAACATTCTTTTCCTCTAAAAAGCATTTTATTGCCCAATTCCCCTTCTAATTTAGGGAAAGTAAAGTATCCATGAACCCCTTTTGAATATTGACCAATAGGACCTCTATTTTTTTTGATTTTGTCAAATATGTCTTGTGCCATAATTGCAGTGTTTACTTAGTATAAAACAAATGTTAATTAATGCGAATTTAGTGAGTTTTTAGGTTGTTTTTTCGCTCTAATTTTCTTTTTATTAACAGCATTGGTTCATAAATTTGGATATTCTATGTATCTATTAAAATGCTTGTGTATATAGCTACAAGGATTTCTTTATATTTGCACAAAAAAAATACGAATGGCTTTAAAATGTGGAATTGTAGGGTTACCAAATGTTGGGAAATCCACCTTGTTTAATTGTTTGTCCAATGCAAAAGCGCAGTCTGCAAACTTTCCTTTTTGTACAATTGAACCGAATGTGGGAACCATTTCCGTTCCTGATCCACGTTTAGAAGTCCTAGAGACAATTGTTAATCCAGAAAAAGTTGTTCCTACTACGATGGAGATTGTTGATATCGCTGGTTTAGTAAAAGGCGCATCAAAAGGGGAGGGGTTAGGTAATCAATTCCTTGCAAATATTCGTGAAACAGATGCGATTATTCACGTTTTACGTTGTTTTGACGACGGAAATATTATACATGTGGATGGAAGTGTAAATCCGATTAGAGATAAGGAAGTGATTGATATTGAGTTACAATTAAAAGATTTTGAAACAATCGAAAAACGTATTCTAGCACTTTCTAAAAGTTTAAAGACTGGAGATAAAGATATTTTAAAAGAAAACGAAATAGCATACCGAGTAAAAGACCATTTAGAAAAAGGACTTTCTGTTCGTTCTATGGAATTTGATGAAAAAGAAATTGAGTTTGTCCATAAATTTCAATTGATCACTTCTAAGCCAGTGTTGTATCTTTGTAATGTAGATGAATCTTCTGTGAAATCCGGAAATGAATACGTGGATCAAGTACGAGAAAATGTGAAAGCAGAAAATGCTGAAGTATTAGTGATTGGGGCGAAAATTGAAGCAGATATAACGGAATTAGAAACGTATGATGAGCGTCAAATGTTCTTGGAAGAGTTAGGTTTAGAAGAACCAGGCGTAAACAGATTAATTCGTTCTGCTTATTCCTTGTTAAATCTTCAAACTTATTTTACATGCGGTGTTAAAGAGGTTAGAGCTTGGACAATTACAAAAGGAATGACAGCGCCACAAGCTGCAAGTGTTATACATACCGATTTTGAAAAAGGGTTCATTCGTGCAGAAGTAATGAAATACCTAGATTATACAACGTTGAAATCGGAAGCTGCCGTAAAAGAAGCTGGTAAATTTAAAGTAGAAGGTAAGGAGTACATTGTGGAAGATGGAGATATTATGCATTTTAGATTTAATGTGTAAAAGTGACGAGTGACGAAGTGACGATTTTTACAAATAAAAAATCCCG